>ERZ827520.28-NODE-28-length-226213-cov-10.238780_pt1 | contig 226213 bp, 202 predicted proteins | sample MGYA00519581_ERZ827520 | MGnify/ENA primary metagenome ERZ827520 (study PRJEB31778, sample SAMEA3449339) | human gut metagenome | biome: human gut; feature: human-associated habitat; material: faeces | place: United Kingdom | collected 2010/2012 ... | reverse complement strand
AAGTCCAGAAAGTATCAATGGATTAAATCTATATGCCTATTGTGGAAATGATCCTGTGAATTATTCCGACGGATTCGGACATATGCCTGAATGGGTACAAGACACATTAAAAGTTTTAGGGGCTGTTGCTATTGTAGTTGGAGTTACTGCATTAACTGTGGTTACAGCAGGAGTAGCTGCGTATGCTTTAGGTGCAAGTGCTGCTATGATTGGAACTATTACTACAGGAGCAGCTGTTGGAGGTTTGGTTGCTGGTGGCTTAGAAATAGGTGCTCAAATTTATGAAAATGGCATTGATGGGATGAATCTTGGTGCCATTGCAATTGAATCTTTTGCTGGTTCTGCCTACGGAGCTATTAGTGGTGTAGCTAGTTCAACAACGTCAGCTGCATTAAGATTAGGAATGCGTGGTGCTAGAGTGGCACTAGGAGGATTGAGTGCTGCGTCACACGGAATTAACAATGGTGATTCTTTTAGTACTATTATGTTAAATGTTGGAGTATCTATTGGCATAGGATTTTTAATCCAAGGAGCTTTTGTGGGTTTGGATGCGTATACAGGCAAGTTATCAAGCACTATTTTGCAAAATTACGCATTAGACGGCGCATTGAATTTTGGAGGAAATCAATTATTATTAATGTCAGGAATCTTACTTGGTAAGAATGTATGGCGTAATAGAGGATTGTTTGTTTAAGAGGCGAATAAATGAAAATTGTAAAATATATTTTGTCTTGTATAATTGGGTGCTTTGATGCATTAGTTGGAAAGGGCATGAATGGTGGAATTAAAGAAGGGATTATTGGATTAACTTCACTGTTATTTATCATATTACTATTTTTTGCTTCATTTATTTTCCTAGATAAAAAGACAAATATAGATTTTAAAATTAATATTTTATGTTCTATTGGAATAACAATTTTATTAGTATGTTTAATATTTTTAGTACTAATTATTATTGAAAAATTATTGAAGCGTTAAAACCTTGGATGTAATGAAGGAGAATAAAAAGGAATATATTGATGAATTTCTTTATAAATATGGTTTACACGATTGTATTGTTTCAAAAATTTATATTAAAAATAACTTTCTTGTATTTTGTTTTAAAACGGGAATTTATAATTTAAATGAAAAAGGTGTTGAAACAACAAAAACAACTAATTGTTTAATGTGCCTAGATATAAATGATTTGAATATTGAACGAATATGGGAACATGTAGAAATTTTAAAAGTTGTAAAAAATAAAATTTTAGAAATTGATTATGAGCAATTTGCACTGAAAGTTGATAAAGATAACTTTAAAATTATAGATAACTACTTATCTTATTTTGGACAAAGTATACTATTAGATGGATATATATCAAAAAATAGATACCAAATTAAAATATCTGAAATAAAAAAATAGAATTTAATTTTGAATAAATAATAAAATATTTTTATATCCTCATTGAAATTGTACTAAATCTTAAATATTTGCTTTGGAAATTTTATCAACATTTAGTTTTGCTTCAAAATAGTATTAAAATAAGATTTTAGTTAAAATTATCCATTATTTAATAATTGTAGTTCTGAACTATGTAGATTTATTCGACCAACTGATGTGTCTAGTTTAAATCAATCTAGTATTAATAGGCTGAATTTATATAATTATTTAAAAAAATATGGATTGTCATACTTGTATTAAATATAAATGGAGGTAAATATGGAAACAAATGATATTATTGTTTTTTTATCTGCATATTAAGTGTTTTAGCTATAAATTTTTCAAATTTAATTTTTGGCAATCAACATGATTGTTGTTTTTCTGAAAATACTATAAAGAAATTAATTGTTCCAAATGATTCTTTTTTAAGAAAATTAGTTATATTTAAGGACAACAAAATGACTAATCCTCCATTCCTTTATATAAGAGTAATACCATATTTAGTGCAATGGTTTATTGTTATTGTAAATATAGCTTTATTTCTTATTAATCAATTTGTAATAAATTTTATGCCCAGTATTGTATTTATGATTGTTGGATATTGTAGTTTAGGTACATATGTAATTTATGAATTAATATTAATTTTTTTATCAAGAGGATTAAGATTATAGAAAATGAATAATTTAAATAAAAAATTTAAGTAAAGAATAATATATAAATAATGCAATAAACTGAAAAAACAATATTTTTTACTTTTAAAATTAAAAGTGAAATCTATATTTAAAAACAAGATACTATGATCCAGAAATCGGAAGATTTATAAGTTCAGATTCAATAGATTATCAAAGTCCAGAAAGTATCAATGGATTAAATCTTTATGCCTATGCCAAAAATAATCCGATTAGTTTTTTATACAGCAATGATAGTACTACTGTTGATGATAGTATTTTAAATAACGTAAATTTTGGTTCTATAACTAAAAGCAAATTTAATCTAGGATGGATAGCAAATGGAATAAGTGCTGGGTCAACGATTTATGATTCATATGAATTAATATCTGTATTAGTTAATCATACTGCTTACTTTTCGAAAAATTTACATCCTTTCGCCGCTGATATGACTATGCTTGGAGTTTCAATGAAAAAAGGAGTCCTTGCATTTAATCAATTTAATTGGGGTATTAGTAAGGTAGATGTTTTTGGTATTGTATTAAATGTTGGTTTAGATATATTTGATAGTATTCAAAGAGGAGTAAGTTCAAAAGTAATAATGTTAGGTGCAGCATTAACTGCAGCTAAAAGTGTCGGCCTTATTTATTTAGATAAGGTAATTATATATAATTATATATGGCGCAACTGCAATAGGAAATTGTTTTGGTCCAGGCGGAGCTGTAGTAGGATTTGCTGTTGGCGTAGTTATTGCTTCTGTAGTAAATATAATTTTTGGCGGAATATTAGATAATTTAATTGATAGGATTGCAAAATAGAATGAAGAAAATTAGAAAGAAAATAATAATATCTTTTTATGATTTATTGTTATATGGAATTTTTTTGGCTTCAATGATAGTTACTATTGTAATACTATCTGTTAAGTCTATCATTGATTGGTCTTGGATATTTAATCCTAATGTTTTTCTAGCACTACGAAATGGTAGTCCGTTTGACATTATATTTGGCATTATAATAGTTTTGTTCTTATTTGTTAGACATTGCAAAGTTGATTATAACATAGCTAATTTTTATTATTTTCCTTTTACAATAAGTCGGTGTAAGCTGAGTCACAATATTGATGCTAATTGGAATCAAAAGATAATTCTTTCAGAAATAAAAGATATTGAAATAGTTAAGCTCACAAAAGAAGAAAAGCGGACGAAAGTCTTTTATAAACATTGGTTTAATAAATATTTAAAAATTAACTTAATATCAGGTTCTACTAAATATGTCTATGTTGGAAATTATACAAATTCTCAAATTCAGAAAATTATTAATTTAATGACTATTAACTCAATGAATGATATATATGAATAAATTAAAATTGAATTTGGATATAATTACATTATTATGTTTTGAAAGTGGAATTTAGTTTGTCAATTTACAAAACTTAATAAATTCCTTGTTTTTCTTGAAAAAGTACCATCATTAATGGTAAATTATATAGGCGTATATAAGCGTGATCTCATTTATGGTGTATAAATGTTAATCAATTTTAAAAAATCGGAGGTAATAATATGCGACGTATTTGGGCGTTTATTGTAATGGTTGCATCTTTGGTATTGGGCGTGTTATTTTGCGGTCAACCGATAGCCGAACATTTAACTTATTCATCTGAATTCGCTAATGGTGTTGAATTAGTCTATAGTCTTTCAAGAAGAGAAGGTGGACGTGAAATCAACCCTTCAACAATTGGCGATAAAGTTATGGAAAGACTTGACAAAGCTGATATAAAAAATGCACATGTCGAGGTTGTTGGTGAAGGAGATAATGCTGAATTAAGAGTTAATTTCACTCATCGTAACTTAAATGAAATTGAATTAGTTAAAAAGCAAATTAAAGCTACTGGTGAATTAACAATTTTAGTTCCAACTGATGAAGGTGATTATTATTTGACTGGTACAGAATTCTTCGATTCTGATTCTCCACTCACTTTAACTTATGTCGGCAGTAATGCTTATCCTGGTTTTAAGATAAAATCTAAGGCTGTTGCTGATAGTTTTGCTCGTCATTTCCCAGATAATTCTTCTTCTAGTGATAGCGAATCTAGTTCTACAACTGTATATATTTTCCAAGATTTTAATCCTGATACTGATTCCTATGATGCGGCATTTGGTGAAAACGTACAACAAGCAGTTAAAGATAAAGTTATAGCTTCCATAGCCTGGGAAGGCAATTATATGGAAAGCAGTAATGTTTTATATACTACTGCTGATGAAAATGGCTCTGCTTTTACTATCGCTTCTGCTAATGCCTACGTTAATGCTTATAATTCATCTGATTATGGTGTTGATATTCAATATTTATATCAAGATAGTACAAGTGCTTCCTTAGGAACAAATGTCAAAGATTTTACATTTATTGCTATAGGTGTTTTAATGCTCCTTATAGTTGTTTGTTGGATCAGTTTCTACGGACTTAGTGGTTTTGCCGGATCATTAGCAATGATTTTCTCATCCGCTTTAACATTAATGCTTGCTACTTTCTTAGGATTTGAATATGCTCCAGCTTCAATTATGGCTCTTATTGTTTCTATATTGCTCTTTACCTTTAATTCTCAAATTGCTCAAGAAAAGATTAAAGGTGAATTGAAAAAAGGACGTTCTATTGCTAAAGCTACTTCTGAAGGTTTAAGAAAATCTTTGTTCTTCACTTTAGATACAAGCTTAGTAACATTTGTCATTGCTTTATTTACATTTATTATTGGCAAGAGTTCAATTAAAACCTTCGGTGGTGTTTTACTTATTGGTTCCCTTGTCAGTTTCTTAATCAATTATTTTGTCTATCGTACATTGATGTATTTCTTATCTACTTCTTCATTGGCACAAAAGAATAATTTAGGATTAAAAATTAAGAATTATTCTGAAAAGAAATATGCTCTTCCAGTTGAAAAGAGAAAGAAAAATAATAAAATTTATGGAATTATCGGTGGCGCATTAGCTGTTGCTTCTTGTGCTTTATTAGTTACTACTAATTTCACAACAGGAATGTTCAAATTAGCAGATGGATATGAAGATTCTGGCCGTGTTGCTATTAAGGTTTCCTCTTATGAAGCTGATTATTATCAAGAGGAAGAAGATTTCCTTAAATTTGTTGTCACTTCAGTTGGTGAAGTAAATAGTACATATGCTGACTTTGAATATGATGATTTCTTCTTTGAAAGAGATACTCTTAAAGATGATGATGGAATAGAATATTATCAAATTTATGCATCTTTCAAAATTGATTCTTCTTTAGCTCAAGATGAAGATTTCATTAATTCTTTTGAAAGAGTTAATGAAGCTATTACACTTGAAGATAGCGAAGCTTCTATATTAATTGCTCCAGCAAAAGTAGTTAATTCTGAACATGATGTAAGATATTTATTGCTTGTTGTTGGTTTGAGTGTTGCCTTTGCTTCTGCATTCTTCTTACTTAGATATGGTATTTATGTTTTCTTAACATATTTGCTTTCTGGCACAATTATCGGTGCAACTTCAATTGGTTTATTCTCTGCGTTGATGTTGCCTATGACACCATTTGTTGTCTTTGGATTACTTGCTATTACCGCCATTACAAGCATTATCTTTGTTGCTTTATTTGACCGCAATAGAGAAAATAATAAGTTATTAGGAAAGAAGATTACTTTTGAAGGACGTGTTTCTTCAATGGAAGAATCTTTAGCTTTCGCTCTTCCAAATTCAATTGCTCTTGCTGGAAATACCTTAGTTGGTTCTATCTTAGTTATTTTATGCACAAGCGTTTCTAGCTTGATGAGTTCTTATCTCATTTTGACTATTGGTGTTGTTTTAGGAACAGCTTATATCATTGCTTTCGCTCCATCATTCTATTTATTTGTTCGTGCACACATCAAATATAAATCTATTGATTTCTCTAAGTTATTCATGAAATTTAAGAGAAAGAAAAAGGCAGTTGTTGTCAATGAAAATGAACCTCATGAAACAATTGTTATGGGATTAAATGATTTCCGTTAATATGAATAATCAATTATTATCGGATCTATTAAACTATTATAATTTTACTGAAGATGATTACGCGGCTTTTCAAAAGTTAGGTAGTATTAATGATATACCTAACCCCTTTGAAAGGGCCGCTTCTTTTGTAAATTTAATAGATTATATTAAAAAAGCTATTGCTGAAAAAAAGAAATTTGTAATCTATGGTGACTATGATGTTGATGGTATTACTTCAACAACTATCATGGTTAAAACATTAAAGAAATTAGGAGCTAAGGTAGGATACTTTATTCCTTCTCGTTACAAAGAAGGATATGGTCTAAATAGTTCTAGAATTGAAGAGTTTGCTAAGAAAAATTATGATATTATCATCGCGGTTGATAATGGAATAACTAAGGTTTCGGAAGTTGAAAAAGCTAAAGAATTAGGGATGGAAACTATTATAATTGATCATCATGAAGCACAATCAAAACTTCCTGATGCTAAATTTATTTTCCAACAATTCTTATCAAATTATGTTGACTATAACATTTCCGCAGCTTTTTTGTGCATGCTTGTCAGCTTTGGATTACTTGGATATTATGATGAATATATTGTTACATTAGCTGGTATTGCTGCTATAAGTGATTTAATGCCTTTAAAAAATGCTAATGTTGCTCTTGTTAGAATGGCTTTAAAAAATATCAATAAGTATCATTATAAAAGTATAATGTCACTTGTAAATGATAAGAATAACGTTGACCTTCATAATCTTAGTTTTGAGATTATTCCAATTTTAAATTCAGCTGGCAGAATTAAACAAGGCTTAGAAGTCAATGATGCTGTTAAACTACTTTTAACTGAAGATGATATTTTAATTAAAATATATTCAGAGAAGTTTAAAGAATATAATCAAGAAAGAAAAGATTTGGTAGCTAATGGCTTTGATTTAGCTTCTATTGATCAGGATAAAAGAATAATTATCTATCAATCATCTCTACCAACAGGTATTAGTGGTCTTTTAGCTAGCAGGCTTTTATCTTTATTCGATAAACCAGTCATTGTTTATTCTCAAGATCCAATAACAAAGAATTATACTGCTAGTATGCGTTGTCCTAAAGGATATAATTTAGTTACATGTCTAGAAAATTTTGAAGATTACTTCGTTGATTTTGGCGGTCATTCTAAAGCCGCAGGTTTTACAATAACTGAAAAATATCTCGATGCTTTTTTAAGTAAAATTCCAGATGTTTTAATTTGTTCTTCTGAAGAAGAAAAAGCTAAAACTATCAAAATAGATATTAATACTTTTAATATGGAAGATTATAACTTAATTGAAAGTTTTGAGCCGTTTGGAGTTGAACATGATAGACCTTTATTTGAAATTACTATTGATAAAAAATGCTTGAAACCTTCTTTAAAAAATCCTACGCATTTATTTTATCAAGTGAATAAAAACTTAAAAATTTGTTTCTTCAATGGAAAGAAAGAAGTTGAAGGAGATGGAGATATTTGTCTTTTAGGTTATTTTAATAAAAACACTTTCTTTAAAAACTCTTTGAACATTGATTTTATGGTTGAAGAAGCTATAAAGTAAATTGTTTGAATAAAATTAATAAATCCACTCATCATAATGTTGATGGAGGATTTATGAAAAGAAAGGTTAAATTTTTAATTCCTGTTGTGGCTGGGCTTATTCTTGTCGGGTGTAAGCAAAATGTGTCTTCGTCATCGTCTTCTTCTAGTAAACCATCAAGTTCTTCTATTAGTGTTCCGGTAGTTTCTTCTAGTACAAAAAGTAATACTGATGTCGGACTTGTCGATTTAGGTGTTGATTTCTCTGAGGTTGAACGTGGTCTTCCACTTCCAAATATTGGAGAGAATTGGACTACGGAATTTACATATACCTATGATAAAGCAATTGTTCTAAAGAAAAAGACTGACTTTATTATGACACCGCCTTTTGTTACTACAAAATCATTATCTGTTAAAATTACTGGATTCCTTGAAAAAGGAACTACCGCAGATAATAAATTAACTGTTTCAGTTCAAGGCATTGATAAAACTGGAAAAGTTATCACTGAAGAAACAATTAATGCTTCTAAGATTACTGGAACTATAGAAAACCCGACAGAAATATCTTTCTTATTAGCTAATCCTAGCGGGAAAATAGGAGCTATTAAGATAGGATTAAAAGAAACTGGTAGAGCGACAAATTTTGGAATTACTAAATTACAAATTACATCGAAATAGTTTAATATAACCCCGATTAAAATCGGGTGTTTTTTTTGTTTATATTTTATTTTCGATATTACATAAGGCAAAAGAATTTTTTATTGGTAAATTACTTTTTATAGTTAATTCTTTTTTTATTATTTTTGCATATGTTTAATTATGAAAACTCCATCATTATTTGTTCATAAAAGAATTAAGATTTTATTTATTATTGCAACAATTGTTTTATTTTGTATAGGTGGAAAATTGGTTTATACAACAATTTTTGCTCATGCTTATATCAGCGATAAAGCGATGGAGATGTGGGAAAGATCTTTTCCCATCGCTAGTAAAAGGGGTTCGATTTTAGATTGCAACGGAAATGATTTAGTCTATAATGAACCGACTATGAGTGTTGCGGTTATACCATATCAAATAAAAGATAAATCTGTAGTCAGTAAAAAATTGAGTGCGATATTAAATGTTGAAGAGAAAAGAATATTCGAGAAAATCAATAAAATTTCTTCGATTGTTTTGCTTCATCCAGAAGGTAAAAAAATATCTTATCAAGATGCAGAAAAAATAAAAAAAGAAGAGTTAAAAGGAGTTTATCTAGTTCAAGATTATAAAAGAATTTATCCGTATAAAGAGCGTTTGGCTTCATTATTAGGATTTACTGGAATTGACGGCGATGGTTTAGCTGGAATAGAAAACTATTATAATTCTTATTTAAAGGGAAAGAATGGAACATTAAATTATGTTTCAGATGCCAAAGGAGGCTTTTTTCAAGGTATTGAAACGCATATTGTTCCTCCGAGCACAGGGTTTAGTTTAAGATTGACTCTTGATAGTAGGATTCAAGATGTCTTAGAAAATGCTGCTGATATCGCAATGAAAACATATAATCCTGAAGAGATCTATATGGTAGCAATGGATCCTAATAATGGAAAAATATTAGGAATAGGGAATAGACCTACTTATGATAATAATAACTATCAAAATTATTCTAGTGATATATATAATCGTGTTTTGCCTGTTTTTTCATCATTTGAACCGGGATCAACTTTTAAAGCTATCACTTTTGCATCGGCAATCAATGAAAAAGTAATCGATATAGATAAAGATACTTATTATGATAAAGGATATGAAATAGTTAAAGGTAGAACTATAAAATCTTGGAAAAAAGGAGGCCATGGCCTTCAGACTTTTTTGGAAGTTTTACAAAATTCTTCTAATCCGGGATTTGTAGAGATAAGCAGGAGATTAGGCAGTGAAAGATTATATCAGTATCTAGTTAATTTTGGAGTTGGAAATAAAACTGGAGTAGATATAGCTGGTGAAAATAAGGGTATTATTTTTTCTAAAAGCAATTTTGATGAATTAAATGCTGCGGTTTCCGCATTTGGCCAAGGAATAGCATTAACTCCTATTCAATTGGTTACGGCTTTTAGCGCTACGATAAATGGTGGCAATTTATTACGCCCTCATATTTTGGATGCTATTTTAAACACAAATACTGGAGAAGAAATATATAGCTATCCTTTAACTATAAAAAATACAGTAATCAGTAAAGAAGCTTCAAAAACGATGAGAAGAGCTCTGGAATCTGTTGTAAGCAAAGGTTCAGGGCGCAGAGCTTTTCTTGAAGGATATCGTGTTGGTGGGAAGACAGGGACCGCCCAGATTTCTGAAAATGGTGTTTACCTGGATGGACAATATATTTTAAGTTTTATCGCCGCTGCACCGATGAACGATCCAAAAGTTGTTGTTTATTTTGCAATGAAAAAACCAAAAAATTGCATTCAATATGGTGGAACGACGGTTGGGCCGATAATTCAAGAAATACTATCTGAAATCTTACCATTATTAAATGTGAAAAAAGATTATTCAGGAATTGAAAAAGAAAATACTTGGATGGATGTAAAGACATATAAAGTTCCTAATTTTATCGGCCTTGAAAAAAGTAAGGTGAAATCAACGCATTTTAAATTTGTTTTTAATGGTGAAGGAAATAAAGTTATTGATCAACTGCCGAAAGTTGGAGAAAAAATAGAAGAAGGAAAAACGATATGGATAATGCTTGGAGAGTAAAAGATGTTTTAAGTTGGTTAAATATAAATAGCGAAGATGATAGATATGTTTCTGATCTTTTTATCAATGCTGAAAAATGCATAAAAAATTCTATATTTTTAGCATATAAAGGCAAAGATTATGATGGTAATAATTATATTGAATTAGCAAAAAGAAATGGGGCAATCGCTATTATTTCTGATAGCAATAAAGGAATATGTTGCTGTGATTTAAAAAACAAGATAAATTATCTGGCAAATAAGTTTTATGATACGAAAAAAATAAAGTTGATAGGGGTAACTGGTACTGAAGGTAAATCGACAACAAGTTATTTGGTATCTAGACTTTACAATAATTTGAATATTAAAACTTTGTTGATCACAACGACTAAAGATATAAAAAATTCTTATTATTCTCCCTTGACCACACCGGACTCTTTAACTTTATCTCAAGCGATTAGCTATGCTAAAAAAAATGAATATCGTCAAGTTGTTTTTGAATGTTCTTCGATTGGAATAGCTGGAAAAAGATTAGATAATTTTCATTTGGATGAAATTTTAATTACCAGAATTGATGAGGATCATTTGGATTATCATAAGACACGAAAAAATTATCAAATGACAAAAATTAATTTTGCTAAGAATAAAGCTGAAAAGATTTATATACTTAATGGTAATAAGAAGAAAAATAAATTTCCAAAAAGCAAAACTATATGTATAAAAGAAAAAATAAAAAAATGCCGTTATTATTTCAATAAAACTGTATTTATATTTGATGGTGAAAAATATCAAACACATTTATTGTTGCCGTTTAACATGGAAAATTTAAATTTAGTCTTGGGGTATTTTAAAAGGCAAGGTTTTCAAAACAAAGCGATAAAAGAGGCTTTATTTTATGTTTTACCTCTTTCTGGAAGAATGGAAAAAGTATCGGATAATGTTTTTGTTGATTATGCTCATACTTATGAATCGGTAAAAAAAGTTTTAAAACAGTGTAAAAAATATTTTAATAAGCCTTTGATTGTCGTTATTGGAGCTGGTGGAAACCGTGATAAAGGAAAGAGAAAAAAATATGGAAAAGCATTAAAAAAATATGCTGATATAGTAATCTTGACTGAAGATAATCCACGAAATGAAAAAACTTTAGATATTTTAAATGAAATAAAAGGTAAAAATAAATTTTTTATTATTTCTTCAAGATATAAAGCAATAGATTTTGCTGTCAACTTATATTTTGCTGAAAAAACAGTATTGATATTAGGGAAAGGCGATGAAAGAACTATTGAAAAAAATGGAATTAAATATCCTTTCCATGACAAGATGGTGGTGAAAGAATGTCTGTTGAAATAGAAAGAGTATTGTTTTTAATCGCATCTTTTTTAGCTAGTTTATGTCTATCATTATTTTTTTGCTGGGGGTTAATTCAACTTCAAAAGAGAAAAAAGATAGAACAGCCGATTCATAAATTAGGAGTAAAATCCCATTTTTTAAAAACTGGTACTCCGACAATGGGTGGTATTGGAATAATATTTAGTATATTTTTAATTTATATTTTACTCGATTGGAAATCTTTAAAAAATTATCGTCTTTTAGCTATGGTAATTGGAATTCTTTCTTTTTCAATTATTGGAATAATTGATGATCTTTTAAAAGTTATTAAAAAGAATGAAAAGGGATTATCGGCTTGGTTACGTATATTTTTAGAAATAGAAGTGATCATAATCACCTTTATAATTGCCGGATACGATGATAGTTCCACATGGTATTTAAATTTATATCCATTCAATAATAATTTAGGAAATAATATCTTTTTTTTATTAATTGCGATGTTTGGTGTAATTGCCAGTGCTAATAGCAGCAATTTATTAGATGGTCTTGATGGGCTAGATGGAGGAGTTTTTATTTTAGCTTTATTACCTGTATTAGTATTAGCTTTTCAACAAGGAGAAAGTGATTTAGGTCTTTTATTGCTTTTGATTATCGGAGCAGTAATTGGCTTTTTGCTTTTGAATTCTTGCCCTTCAAAAATTTTTATGGGAGATTCTGGAAGTCTATTTTTGGGTGCTGTTCTTGCTTATAGTCTAATATATTTAGACAAATTAATATTGTTGCCGTTTATCGCTTTAATTTATATTTTTGAAACTTTGAGTGTCATAATTCAAGTGTTTCATTATAAAAGAACTCGCAAAAGAATATTCTTGATGGCACCCCTTCATCATCATTTTGAACTAAAAGGAATACCAGAATATAAAATAGTTTTCTCATACTATTTTATTCAAAGCGTTATAAGTCTAATTGTATTGATAATGGAGATTAATTTATGAAATATCTTATTTGCGGATTAGGAAAATCGAATAATGCTATTTTAAAAAGCATAAATGGTGAGAAAAATGAAATATATACTTATGATGATAAAGAGCAAGCGGATTATAATTTTGCAAGATTAGAAAAAGAATTACCTTTTTTTGATAAGGCGTTTATTGCTCCAGGTCTATGTCAAAATAGAAAAAACTTGAGCTTGATAAAAAAAGTTGCTACATCAATTGATTCAGAATTAAATATGGCGTTGAAACTAGCAAAAGGCAAAGTGCATATAATTGGAGTTACCGGTAGCAATGGCAAAACTTCAACCATTAAATTTTTAGAATATTTATTGAAGAAAAATGGATGCAAAGTATTAGTTGCGGGGAATATTGGAAATAGTTTATTTGATAAAATAAAAAATTTATCTAATTATGATTATCTTTTGGTTGAGATTTCTTCTTTCCAAGGAGAATTTTTCGATGAGAAATGTCTTGATGAATTGATAGTGACTTCTATTTCTCCCAATCATTTAGATGCTTATTATTCTTATAGTGAATATCTAGCTGTGAAAAAGAGAATCTGCTATTTTTCGCATAGCGTTTATTTAGATGAAGAAAGTAAAAAAATATTGAATTTAAAAGATGCGCATGTCATTTCGACAACAAATGAAAAAGGCTATAGCAAAAATTTCTGTTTGGCTAGATCGCTTTTGTTGGACATTGGATTTTTAAATGAAAAATTGACTTTTGATAATATCGAAGAATTTTTGCCAAAATATAGATATCAGAAATTTTATGAACTAGGAAAGGTTTCTTTTATTAACGATTCGAAATCTACTTCACTTTCTTCAACTGAATTCGCTTTGAATTTATCCGAAGAAAAAACAATATTAATTTTAGGTGGTCATTTAAAATCAAGCTTAGATCATAAATTAATAGCGGATAAAATTATGATTTACGGAAAGGAAGCATCAAGATTTATCCCCTTTGTTTCTAAATATAAATTATATAATTCTTTAAAAGAATTGATCGATAATCTAAATTTTGATTTTTCAAAAGATTTGAGAATTTTGTTCTCTCCTGGTGGGTCTTCTTTAGAATATAAAAATTATATTGAAAGAGGACAACATTTTGAAATTATGGTGAAAGAAAAATATGGATCACAAAGTAAAAAATTTTAAATATATTTTAATTGCTTTCACTTTTTTATTAGCTATTTTTGGAATTATTATGGTAAAAGAAGCTTCCGGTATTTGGGCTGAATATATTTACCAGGATAAAAATTATTTTTTTAAAAGACAATTGATATTTGTCTCTCTTGGTGTAGTTGCTTTTTTGATAGGTTATTATATCAGCCCATTTTTCTTATATAAATTTTCAAATATTTTTTTGCTGATATCGATTTTGCTTTTGGGTTTAGTTTTGATTCCAGGTGTGGGAATTGTTAGAAATGGTTCTCGATCATGGTTTGGTGTAGGGGGATTTGGAATCCAACCTTCAGAAATTTTTAAAATTAGTTTGCTGATTTGGACGGCCAAATATTTTTATAAAAATTATCAAAAAACTGATAAATTGATGACACTTGTTTTACCATTAATAGTTGTTGGTATCGGATTTTTTCTCATCATGTTGGAACCTGATTTTGGAACAGCTTTAGTAACATTGATGGCTTTTATAATGATGGTTTTCATAACTAAGATGAAGATGAGATATTTTGTTATTATGGGGTCAGCTCTTGTTTTTGGCTTTTCTTTATTGATATTAAGTGCTCCTTATCGTTTTACGAGAATAATATCTTTCTTAGATCCTTTTAAAGATCCTTTGGGAAGTGGATTCCAGATGATTCAAAGTTTATATTCGATTGGACCATCAGGAATAGCAGGCATTGGTTTTGGAAATTCTATCCAAAAAAATTTCTATCTTCCTGAACCACAAACTGATTTTATCTTTGCTATAATTGTTGAAGAATTTGGACTTATTGGCGGAATAATTATTTTGATCTGCTATGGTTTATTATTTTATTATGGTTATAAATATGCTTTGAGTTTTAATACGTTTTCTTGTTTTTTAAAAGTTGGATTGCTCAATGTTATTATGATGCAGACTTTAATAAATTTATGTGTTGTTGTCGGTTTATTACCAGTAACAGGAATTACTTTACCTCTTATTTCTTATGGCGGTAGTTCTTTAGTTATCACTTTGTTTTCTTTAGGAATAATTGCGCAAAAAGGAGATTATGATGAAATATATACTATTAGCAAGCAGCACAGCAGGACACATTTGTCCTTGTTTAGAAACCGCTGATTTTTTAAAAAAACATCGACGACAATTTGTAATCATATCAGAAAAGAAAAAGATACCTTTAATGCTATTAAAAGATAAGGAAAATGTAGTTTTTATCGATGAATTAAAAAAGTATAAATCGTATATATCTTTTTTAAAAATTTTGAAACAATATGATAAAGAATGTGTTTTTTTATCATTTGGTGGAAGACTAAGCACTGTGTTCCCAATGCTATATATTTTAGGATATAGAAATTTATATATTTATGAATTGAATAGGATTATGGGAAAATCAAATAAAATTGCTAAACCATTTTGCAAAAAGGTTTTTAGTTATTTTCCTTTAAGTACTGCTAAAAATGTTAAAGTAATCGGCCATCCTCAAGAAGATAGAAAAAGACTGAATTATATTAAAGAAAGAGGAATTAAAATTTTAGTTTTGACTGGGTCCAATGGTACTAAAGAATTATATGAACTTTTTGATAAATTAAAATTAGAGCATGATGAACTAGATATTACTATTTCTGAGCCTTTTAAAAGCTATAAGTTTAAATCAAAAATAAAAAGAATGCCTTTTATTAATTCGAATTTCTATAGCAATTATGATTTAATTATTTCTAGAGCGGGAGCTGGATCAATTGCGGATGTCTTAAGGCAAAATATTCCTTTAGTGTTATGTCCATCAAGACATGTTAAAGATGATCATCAATATGCTAATGCAGAATATCTTTATGATAATGTTGGAATAGAGCACTTTGATGCGGAAATTAATATAAAGGATTTATATAAATTGTTAAGAAAAGAACTCCAATACGATAGAAGAATAACATTGATTGAAAACTATAAAAAATTTCAACATAACTTTGTTTTAAATAATCTTTTGGAGAGTATCGATAATGAAAATTAAATATGATGTTCCGATAAAAAAACTTTCTCCATTACCGCTTGATGGTATTTTTTCTGAAGTAATTTATCTTGAATCTTTAAAAGAAGTGATAGAATTTTTAAAAGAAGAAAAAGAATATTATTTTTTAGGAAAAGGAACTAATACTTTACCGATAGTTAGCAGAGTAAATACTCCTTTAGTAATTTGGAAAAACAGTGAAATTTTAATTAATGAAAAACAGATAATAGTTTCAGGAAATATGGCGATAGGCGAAGCTTTTCAAAAGGCCAGGGAAAATAATTTCAGCAATTTTATTGGGATTAATACTATTCCTGGAACAATTGGTGCAGCAATAAAAAATAATGCCACATTTTTAAATTATTCATCTTTTTCAAATTTACAAGGCGTATTAGTAATTTCAAATGGTAAAACTAAATATTTAAGAGCCGATGAAATAGTTAAAGGATATAGAAAAACAAATATAGAAGGGATAGTTTTATTGGCGTTTTATGCACCGATAAAAATTGATGAAAATTATAAAAATTATATCGACTATATCTGTAATTATAGGAAGAAACAACCTTTCAAAAATACACTTGGTTCAATATTTAAAAATGGTAAAATGCCAGCTTTTAAATATATTGAATCATTAGGTGAAAAGTATTTTGAAAATAAATGCTTCATAAGTGAAAAGCATTTTAATTTTTTTGAAGTTGAAGATGGATGTAAGCCTGAAGATATATATAAATTGATTTTGAGAATTCAAAAAGATGTTTATTTGCAATATAACTGCTTGTTAGAACTAGAAATAAAATTACTGAAATAAGTATTAGCAAAAGTCTATTTATAATTTTTGGATTAAAAAAGAAAAGCTTTTTTCGCTTTTCTTAAAATAAATAGAAATTTAATTGAAGTATTATTTATCGTGGTGGGTGCATTGAAGTGTCAATATTTTCTTCCTTTGATAGACTTTAATAATTGAAGTAATAACATAAGTTACGATGAAAAAGAATACTGAGAATAAAACTATAGTTGCGCCTGGTTTTAGATCCAAGTAAAACGAAAGAATAAGTCCGAGTATCATGCTGATAATTGAAAAGATAATACTTATTAAGTGGGTTAAACGATAGCTTTTTGATATTAATAAACTACTTGCCACTGGAACTACAAGAAGGGAAGATATTATTAAAGCACCGATTGTTTTACTTGATATTGCAATTGTAACTGATAATAAAATTGTTGAAATGAAGTTGATTAAATTTGTATTTATTCCTGATAATTTAGCTTGATTTTCATTATAGGAAATGAAGAAGATTTGTTTATAGAAAATACTATAGAACAAAATAACAAGTAAAAATATAATGATGACGGAGATCAATTCCATATTGTTGATCAAAACAATCGATCCGAATAAATATGAAGAGAAGTTGCTAGAAGATGAATACCCAGAAAGTATTCCTGTTATTCCTACGGCGGTTGCAAAGACTATTGCTAAAGCGATATCAGCATATTTTTTCATCTTTTTACGTATTAATTCGATGAAAAACGCTGAGATAATAGAGATTAAAATTGCACCGAGAAGTGGATTAAAACCAGCGCAAAGACCGATGGCGATTCCGCAAAGAGAAGTATGACTCAATGTGTCTCCAGTCATTGATAGATTTTTAAGAACCATGTTTGTTCCTAAAAGAGGAATGATTATAGAAAGTAAAATGCCAACTATAAAGGCGATAACCATAAATTGATAATCAAACATTTTTCTCCTCCAAGTGCTCATCGTTCAAAACATAAACTTTTTTGCAAGCGGATAAATCTTCTTTGCGATGAGAAATAATAATAATTGCTGTGCCTGCAGAATGGATTTCTTGTATTTTTTTTAGAAATTCTTCTTGACTTTTTACATCTATACCAGTGGTAGGTTCATCTAAAATTAATAGATTTGGTTGATTTAATAAGGCTTTTGCCAGTCTTACTTTTTGCTGTTGTCCACCGGATAATTCTTGCATTTTTTTATTCAACAGATCAGAAATGTTTAAATAATCGACAGCTTTTTTTATTTTTTCATCTCTTTTGAAGGTTACTATTCCCCAAAAATTATGTGGAATACTCATTTCTAAAATTTCTTTAACAGTTGCTGGAAAAGTACTATCATTATTTAATGTGATTTGGTCAACATAGGAAATTTTCAAGTTTTTTTGCCGGATTATAGTGTCTTTTGGTGACTTTATTATTCCGGTAATCAATTTTAAAAGTGTCGATTTTCCACTTCCGTTTTCCCCGGTAATTCCGATGAAATCATCTTGATTACATGTAAAGTATAAGTGATGTAAAAGTAGTTTTTTATCATATCCGAAGGTAAGGTTATTAATTTTAATCAATGGTTCCATATTTTTTAAAAGACTCCAATAATTTAAGTGAATTTTCTAAAATCAAAGAATTATAATCGTTAAACAATTCATCTTTGCTAACATTTTCTAATGTTGATAAAGTGGAAATAGCAGTATTGGTTTCTTTGCTGATAGTCTCGCTGATACTGCTGGAAGAGAAAGATTCATAGAAAATTGTATTTATATTAAGTTCGTTTATCTCTTTTACTAGTTCTGCCAACTTGTTTGGTGTAGGTTCATCTTCAGGACTTAATCCATTTATTGATATCTCTTGGAGATTATAGCGGTTTGCAAAATATCCAAAGGCTTCGTGGCTGGTTACAAATTTATAATTTTCATAAGGTAAAAATAAATTTTCTAATAGAGAATCAAGATTGGAAATATAAGAAGAATAAATGTTATATCTTTCTTCGTAATAGGTTTTATTCTGTGAATCGATAGAAATCATCGCTTCTTTGATATTATCCAGTTCGATTAAAGCGTATAGTGGATTTAACCAAACATGGGGATCTTTTGCGTTATCAATTATTAAATAATCTATTTTTTCATCTTCTCCGATGAATTTGATTTTGTCATTTAATTCTTTTGGAAGATCATGCGACCAATGTTCAATATCTAATCCATTGCAAAAGATGATATCAGCATCATACATTTTTTTAACTTGACCAGGCGTCGGCTCATATTCGTGGGGTTCAACACCATCTTCAGTAAGAGTTATGATGTCATATTTTTCGCCTACAATCTTTTTTACAAAATCTGTGATCACAAAAAAGGATGAAACAATTATCGGTTTGCTTTTTATAGTATTATTAGTACATGAAGCAAGCAATGTGATTATTGGAATTAAAAACATAGTTTTTTTCATGACAGCCTCCTATGCAAATGCAAATCATTCGCAATTGCATTTTATAAGATAAACTACTATAATTAGTATGTCAAGAAAAAGAAAGAATTTTTAATATGAAAAATACTAAAGCTCGTGAAAAAATATTGGAAGTACTAAAAGGAAAAACTACACCGGTTACAGCAGAAGAAATTTATCAAGAATGTTTTTCTTCTTCGATTAATCTTTCAACTATCTATCGTACTTTAGCAAGATTTCATGAAGAAAATTTAGTTGAAAAGGAAATAAATAGCGAAGGAAAATCAGCTTATCTTTTAAAAAAAGATGAGCACTGTCATATTTTGGAATGTATAAAATGCCATAAGAGAATACTTTTAGACTTTTGTCCTTATCATGAAGTAAATAAAGATATTTATTCAAAAACAGGTTTTAAAGTACAGGAGCATAATATCACTATTTATGGTTTTTGTTCGTCTTGTCAAAATAAAGAATTTGAAGAGAAATAGTTGCTTTCATAGATAGTATCAATTATTGATTGGAACACCATTCTTTGGGATAAATTTTCGTTGAATTTTGTTTTGTTTTCTTGAGTACTTTCTATTAGCGTTTTATTGATGGAAATATTATCGCTGCTCCAATATTTTTCATCGAAGGAACAACTTAGTTCATAAGAATAGAAGATATCTCCGTTTTCTTGGAAACGTCTAGAAAATACTGATTTTGCTGGATACATTGAACTATTGTAATCTACTCCGAGAATATCTAACATTGTTGGTACTAGATTATATGGTGAAGTGAATTTATCTACTGTATTTTTGTTATATACTTCTATTATTTTTTCGTTTAATGTTGGATTATAGAAGTTCATAAATGTTTTATAGATATCTGGATAGTCTCTTTCTTCATGTCCGCTTAATGCGAGATTTAAGTCTTTTCCATCGCAGCTATAATATACTTCATGGTCTCCATACATCACTATCAAAGTGTTTTCAAATAAATTGTTTGCTTTTAAGTAAGAGAGTAAATGCTCAACTGATCTATCGAAATTCATCGATGCCATCTGATAGTATTCCATTCCCCGTTTTCTTATTTCGCTACCATCATCTTTTAATGGATTTGTCCAAAATCCTTTTTCTTCGGCGTCTTTTAATTCATCGTAATAAAGTTCTTTCATGTATTTATTTGTTTCAGAACCAGAATAAGGACCGTGCATCGATAAAGTTGTCCAGAATAAATAGAATGGTTTTTCTTTTAAGGCATCGACATTTAAAAGCCTTTCGATATTTTGTTCGGTATCTAAATCAGCAGGATAGTTTCCGCCCCAGTTCCATATTGGAGTATCAGGATAAAGATCTTCGTGGAAATACAAGGTATCAAAACCTAATTTGGCATTGAAATTCTTTCTGTCATAGATGTCTTTATCACCACCGGTATCATGGATGAAGAAAGTGTTGTAGTCATTTTGTTTTAAAATATTAGCAGAAGAATAAGGATAAGAATTATTGATAGCTAAAGAAGACCAAGGATCAAAAGAAGTAGGTTTACTACCGATAATTCCGATAAGTTCAGAAATATTGGTTTTATTTTTAGAGTAGTTGCAATTGAAGTTTAAACCTTCTTCTTGCATTTTGTATAAAGTTGGAGTCAAGACAGGATTGACCATATATTGGCTGCCAGTTTCAATCATGATGGAAATAACATTGTAGTTTTTCAATAATCCGGTGAATTCGTTTTCGTCTGCATTATTATTTTTTCCAGATTCAATATATTGGGCTAATGTAACATCATCAATTCTAAAATCATCGAATAATTCTTTGTAGTAATAAGATAGCATTCCATATCTTGAAAAATTAAAAGATTTTGAAACGACGACATTGTTAGCAGTTATATTATTGTTTTTGGTAATATCAACATTGGTAAAATAGGTTATATTCATTGAATAGGTCAAAAGTACCAAAGTAAATAAACTGAAAGATGGAGCAAAGATTCTTTTATAGTAGGTCGAATATGTTATTTCTGGGTGTCTCCATTTTTTTAAGAAATTAATAGTTAATAAAGAAGCCTCAAATAGCACGATAAAAATTACTCCGATAATAATTGATTTTAATTCAAAAGGATATTCGGTCATCAATCCGCCAATACCAGTTTTTAATAAATAGATATAAGTTGTTGAAAGAATATCGGAAAACATTCGATAGTAATTTATTTGTAAAACTGCTAATACAGTTAAGGGAATGAAAAGAATTGAAAGATATATAGTATCGAAGATAATAGATTTAAATAAGAAAATTATGGAAGCAAAAATAATCAGAATAATTAATTCTAAGAAAAAGAATAAGGGAATTTTTTGATACATTGAAACATACATCCATATTTCAACTAAAATTGAAAAAGTAATAAAAGATGTTGCTTCTAATCCTTTTTGTGCTAATAATTTTTTCATTGTATACTACCTTCATATAATGAATCAATTTCTTGTTGAGTGTTTTTGAAATCTTCAATGAGAATAAAAATGTTTTGCGTTATTTTTTTGTCATCAGCAAAATTTCGAACAATATTTCCATCGTTATCTATCCAAATTAAATCGGTGAAAAAACTATTTAGTTCATAAGAATAGAAGATATCTCCGTTTTCTTGGAAACGTCTAGAAAATACTGATTTTGCTGGATACATTGAACTATTGTAATCTACTCCGAGAATATCTAACATTGTTGGTACTAGATTATATGGTGAAGTGAATTTATCTACTGTATTTTTGTTATATACTTCTATTATTTTTTCGTTTAATGTTGGATTATAGAAGTTCATAAATGTTTTATAGATATCTGGATAGTCTCTTTCTTCATGTCCGCTTAATGCGAGATTTAAGTCTTTTCCATCGCAGCTATAATATACTTCATGGTCTCCATACATCACTATCAAAGTGTTTTCAAATAAATTGTTTGCTTTTAAGTAAGAGAGTAAATGCTCAACTGATCTATCGAAATTCATCGATGCCATCTGATAGTATTCCATTCCCCGTTTTCTTATTTCGCTACCATCATCTTTTAATGGATTTGTCCAAAATCCTTTTTCTTCGGCGTCTTTTAATTCATCGTAATAAAGTTCTTTCATGTATTTATTTGTTTCAGAACCAGAATAAGGACCGTGCATCGATAAAGTTGTCCAGAATAAATAGAATGGTTTTTCTTTTAAGGCATCGACATTTAAAAGCCTTTCGATATTTTGTTCGGTATCTAAATCAGCAGGATAGTTTCCGCCCCAGTTCCATATTGGAGTATCAGGATAAAGATCTTCGTGGAAATACAAGGTATCAAAACCTAATTTGGCATTGAAATTCTTTCTGTCATAGATGTCTTTATCACCACCGGTATCATGGATGAAGAAAGTGTTGTAGTCATTTTGTTTTAAAATATTAGCAGAAGAATAAGGATAAGAATTATTGATAGCTAAAGAAGACCAAGGATCAAAAGAAGTAGGTTTGCTACCGATAATTCCGATAAGTTCAGAAATATTGGTTTTATTTTTAGAATAATTGATATTGAAATCTAATCCTTCTTCTTGCATTTTGTATAGAGTAGGAGTCAAGGTAGGATTGACCATATATTGGCTGCCTGTTTCGATCATAATGGAAATGACATTATAGTTTTTTAATAAACCGGTGAAATCGTTTTCTATCGTTGAAGAAGAGCTGATTTTAGTTGTCGAATTTAAAGTGGAAGTTGAAGTGCTGGAGCTATTATTTGTTGAAACAATAGTAGAAGATGAAGAGAAAGAATTATTGTTACAACCGAAAAGGAAAAAAGAAATTGATATTAAAAACGATAGTTTATTTGTAATATTTCTTTTCATTTTTCCTCCATGAGTAATAATTTTACAATTATTTAATTAATAAATAAAGGAATTATATTAAGAAAAGGTCCTTTATTTCATATAAGAGAAGAGTTTTTGCTAATTTATATTCGCAAAAATACAAAATTTATTGATAAAAAGATACAAAAATCTTTAATGTAAATAAAAAATTGTGTTACAATACCAAAGGGAAATAAATCCCACAGCTTGTTTATACACAATTTAGGAGGAAATATGGCTGAAAAAAAGTATGTTTATGCATTTAAAGATGCTCATGGCTTAGGTAAAGAACTCCTCGGTGGTAAAGGTGCTGGCCTTGCTGAAATGACTTACATTGGAATTCCAATTCCACAAGGTTTTACCGTTACAACTGAAGCTTGTACTCTTTATTACGATAGCGACAAAAAAATCCCTGATTTCGTCGTTGAACAAATCAAAGGTGCTATTAAAGATCTTGAAAAAACTACCGGAAAGAATTTCGGTGGCGATCATAACCCACTTTTAGTTTCTGTCCGTTCCGGTGCTCGTGTTTCTATGCCAGGTATGATGGATACAATCTTGAACCTTGGTTTAAATGATACTACAGTTGCTGCTATGGTCAAAGAAACTGGAAATGAACGTTTCGCTTATGACTCTTATCGTCGTTTTATTCTCATGTTTACCAATATTGCTAAAGGTTACAAGAGAGATGAAATGGATAAGATGCTCGATGATATCAAGAAAGAAAAAGGATATAAATTCGACTGGGAAGTTCCAGCTGAAGATCTCAAAGGCTTAGTTGTTAAATACAAAGCTTGGTATAAGGATCATGTTGGCGAAGAATTCCCAAATAACCCATTTGATCAATTGATGGAAGCTGTTAAAGCTATTTTCCGTTCATGGGACAATCCACGTGCTAACACATATCGTCATATGAACAATATTCCATATAGCTGGGGTACTGCTGTTAACGTTCAATCAATGGTCTTCGGTAATAAGGGTGAAAACTCTGGTACTGGTGTTGGTTTCTCCCGTTCTCCATCTACTGGTGAACACAAAATCTTTGCTGAATACTTAACAAACGCTCAAGGTGAAGACGTTGTTGCTGGTATTCGTACACCTGAACCAATCGAAGCTTTAAAAGAACATCAACCAGAAATTTATGAACAATTAATCAACATTGTTCACACACTTGAAAATCACTATAAAGATATGCAAGATATGGAATTCACTGTCGAAGATGGTAAACTCTATTTCTTACAAACTCGTAATGGTAAAAGAACTGCTGCTGCAGCTTTAAAGATTGCTTGCGATTTAGTCGATGAAGGTCTCATCGATGAAAAAGAAGCTTGCTTACGTGTTGAACCTAAAGCCTTAGATGCTTTATTACACCCAACATTTGACCAAGCTGAAATTAAGAAACTCACTCCAATCGCTGTTGGTCTTCCTGCCTCTCCAGGTGCTGCAACTGGTGCTTTAGCTTTCTCTGCTGAAGAAGCTAAAGAAAGAGCTGCTGCTGGTGAAAAAGTTGTTTTAGTCCGTGCTGAAACATCTCCAGAAGATATCGAAGGTATGGTTTCTGCTCAAGGTATCTTAACAATGCGTGGTGGTATGACTTCTCACGCTGCTGTCGTTGCTCGTGGTATGGGTAAATGCTGTGTCGCAGGTTGCGGTGCTGCTCATATCGATGAACACTCCAAGACAATGGAAATCGATGGCAAAGTCTACGGAACAAAAGATGTTATTTCTATCGATGGTTCCACAGGTAATGTCTATTTCGGCGCTGTCAAGACTAAGGAAGCTGAACTCTCCGGTAACTTCGGCCGTTTAATGGCTTGGGCTGATAAATATAGAGCTTTAGCAGTCAGAGCTAATGCTGATACTCCACGTGATGCATTACAAGCTTTCAAGTTTGGTGCTCAAGGTATCGGTTTATGCCGTACAGAACATATGTTCTTCGAAAAAGATCGTATTTTCCATATGCGTCAGATGATTCTTGCTGACACTGTTGAAGAAAGAGAAAAGGCACTCGCTTGCTTACTCCCAATTCAAAGAAAAGACTTCTATGGCTTATTTATGGCTATGAAGGATAAGAATGTTAATATTCGTTTACTTGATCCACCACTTCACGAATTCTTACCACAAGAAGAAGTTGCAATTGCTGAATTAGCAGAAGCTACTGGTAAATCCGTTGAACACATTAAGACAAAGATCAATGCATTACACGAATTCAACCCAATGATGGGTCACCGTGGTTGCCGTCTTGATGTCTCTTATCCAGAAATTGGACGTATGCAAGCTAGAGCTATCATCGAAGCTGCTATCCAAGCTCAAAAGGATTTAAGAGCTGCTGGTGAAGATGTTGTTGTCCACCCAGAAATCATGATTCCATTAACACTTGACTTAAAGGAATTCCGTTTTGTCAAGAAGATCATCACAACAACAGCTGATGCTGTCATCGCTGAAAATCATTCTGATATCACCTATAAGGTTGGTACTATGATTGAAATTCCGAGAGCTGCACTTCTTGCTGGTGAAATCGCTTCTGAAGCTGCTTACTTCTCCTTCGGTACAAACGATTTAACACAAATGACTTTCGGTTTCTCCCGTGATGATGCTGGTAAGTTCTTACCTGATTATTACGATAATAAGATCTTCGATACAGATCCATTCCAAACTGTTGATACCAAAGGTGTCGGCAAACTCATTAAGATGGCTGTTTCCGAAGGCCGTGCAACTAACCCAGATTTACACGTTGGTGTCTGTGGTGAACATGGTGGCGATCCTGATTCTATCGAATTCTTCCACAATGCTGGACTCGATTATGTCTCTTGCTCTCCATTCCGTGTCCCAGTTGCTCGTTTAGCTGCTGCTCAAGCAAATATTAAGAATCCTAGAAAATAATTTCGGATTTGAAGTATTTGATAAAGCTAGAAAAAGTCAATATTAATAAAAAAACAGTCATTCTTGAAAAAGAATGGCTGTTTTTTTTCTTTTCGATTTGGAACAAAAAAACGCATTAAAAAGGCAGGTGGTTCTTGCTTTTTTACACACAGCAATAGGTATTGCTGTATTATAGATGGCAAGGAAAAGGAGATTTTTTATGGTAAATTATAAACTAATTATCGAATATCATCAAAAAGGGAATAATACGCAGGTTGCTGTACGGGTTCAAGCGTTATTTTTGATAAGATGGCTACAAACGGAACGTATGCGTTTTATGCTGTGGACGGCTTTAGTAATAATATTATATGTATGTGAGTATCGATGCTCCCAAATTCACTTTTGTCAGGTCTGAGAATAGTCATATAGTTTGCATGATTTGGACGACGAGTAACTGTACCGTGACATTGAATGGAAAAAAATATATGAACGGAACGTGGATAGAGCAAGAGGGTGAATACGCTTTCGTAATTACCAACGATGCAAAACGTTCGACGACTTACAAATTTATGGTTGACCATTATTACGCGAAATACTCTATGGTTGCGCCGACATGCACGCAAAAAAGCTATACAATATATAAATGTATGGGTTGCGTCGGTAGTTATAATGGAGATTATATCGAAGCCAAAGGACACGAATATGAAACAAAGGTAGTACGCGATCTTCATTGCGAAACAATGGACGAAAGAAGTTTCTATTGTACGAAGTGTGGAGCAATTATCACGCAGAATATGGACGGGCAGTATGAACAGGATTTTTCGTATATCGAATATTTTTTCGGCCGATATCAGCCTTATATGTGTTGGGTACTTTTGACGATAGCAGGCGTATGGAGAATTGTGATGGATATTTTCTTTGCGATTGCGCAGAAGAACGAAGAAAAAGAAAAGGCAAGAAAGATGATTAAAAACTACGTCATCGGACTTTTCGTCATGTTTTCCATTCTCGTTGCTTGCTTATATCTCGTCATTAATTGCAGGGTAAAAGCAAAAATAGTAGCGTAAAATGTCGCTTATCGGCAATTTCTCGTTGTTATTGAAATGAATAATATTGTAAACAATACGTTGTTGTCGCTGACTTTTACATAGTATGCGCGGAATAATCTAAAAAAGATGAAAAACTTGATGCGTACAGGTTGAAAAAATATTGATTTTTATATATGTTCGCTGAAAGTAGATTGTTTTTACGACTGACTTTCAAATAAAAGGAGAGGGAGGAGAGGGTATGGGATCAATAATAAGAGAAAGATATTTACAAAAGTTAATCGATCGAAAAGAAAATGGTATGATAAAAGTAATAACAGGAATTAAAAAGTGCGGTAAAAGTTATTTTTTTTGCAATATAATAGAATAAAAATTATATAAATAATGAAACATAAACTTAAAGCGCACGAAAACTATTGATAAATAAAGAGTTTTCACGCATAATAAGTTTAAAAGGAGATGAAAATGTCTGAATATACATTTTTGAGTAAAGCGCTTATAAAAGTTGATGAAATAAAAAAAGATTTTGCGTCAGAATCAAGTTTATTTGGTGCTTTAAAACGTTTAAAAGATAATGGGAAAATAGTAAAACTTAAGGGTGGATTATATGCTACTGTAAATCCAATAGAAAAAGATATTTATGTCAATCGGTTTGAGATAGCTACAGCTTTACATGAAGGTGCTTATTGTGCGTATCATACAGCTTTAGAATATTATGGTCTTGCTACACAAGTATATTATGATGTTCATGTTGTTACTGAAAAGCGTTATTCTCCAATGGTGATTGAAGGCTTGGAATATCAATTTTTTCAAAATGAATATAATGGCGGAATAATTGAGACAAAGCAAAATACACAAATTCGAATAACTGAACTTGAACGTACTATAATAGATTGTCTTGATCGTTTACTTTTATCTGGTGGTCTGGAAGAAGTATTCATGGCTTTAACTATGATAAATTATTGTGATGAAGATAAACTTTTAAAGCATTTATCTGGTTATGGTAAAAAAATTATTTATAAAAAAGCAGGATATTTATTTTCAGTTTTGAAACCTTCGTATCTTACTGGACATTTTTATGAAGAATGTAAAAAAAATATGTCAAAATGTGATGATGATATACGTGAAAACAATAAAAATGCTTATATTTATAATAGTGAATGGAAACTGTATGTTCCTAAACACTTAATAAATATGGAGAATTGAAAATGATAGACTTAACATCAGAGAATATAAGAAAAACAGCAAAGGCTACTGGATTTATAAAAGACAATGTAGAAAAAGTAATGCGTCTTATCGATATACTTGAAACAATTTTTTTAACTAAATGGAAAGATAAATTTGTTTTAAAAGGTGGGACAGCTATTAACATGTTTTATATGGGCATGCCAAGATTGTCTGTGGATATAGATTTAGATTATATAGGAAAGAGCAAAGAAGAAATGCTCGCAGATAAAGAAGCGATAGCAACTTATCTTAAAAATTCACTTTATCAAAAGTATTATTCATTTTCTAACGCAAGTAAAAGTTATTATGGATTAGATTCTTATGTATTACAGTATTTAAACAATGCAGGAAATAAGGATGTGATAAAGATAGAAATTAATTATCTTGATAGGACACATATATTTCCTGTTAATCAAAAAAATGTTAATGTTTTAGGTTATAAAGGTACAACGAAAATAAGTATTTTAAATGAATATGAGTTATATGGAAGCAAACTTGCTGCTCTTATTGATAGAAGCAAACCGAGAGATGTTTATGATGTTTATCAGATGATAAAATCTCATTTATTAGAAAATACTGAAATATTGAAAAAATGCTTAATATTCTATAATTGTATTGGAGGAGATGCAAATATTATTGATTTTAATATAGATAAATTCGATGCAATGTCTAAACGTGATTTTGATCGTATGCTTAAGCCAATGTTATCGAAAGATGAGAAATTTGATTATAAAAAGACAATAGGTGAAATACAGCAATTTCTTAAAAAAATATTATGTTTTACGGATGATGAACGACTCTTTGTCGAAGAATTCAAAAATAAAAAATACAAGCCAGAAAAATTATTCGATGACCAAAATGTTATTTCACGTCTTTGTTGGCATCCTATGGCAATTTGGAGATGTGATAGTAAATAGTTAGTGATAGTAAGCTAAACTTTTTTGTATAAGAATTAGATATATTAAGAAAAGGCCTATTTTTATAAAAGAAAATATATATTTTTAAAACATAAAATCTTATAATATTATTGATGATTGAAAAATAATATGGTTATTATTTTAGATAGTTATTTTTTAGTGTATCCGTTTTTATTCCTTTTTTCGACAAAATAGTATCCGTTTTTATTCCTTTTTTGTTTGACAAGCATTAATAAATGAAATATTATGTAATTGATTAAACGTAAAGGAGATACTTATGTTAAAAAGAAAAATATATCAAAAACTTGTTGATTGGAAAAGAACACATAAAAATAATTGTCTTATGGTAGAAGGTGCAAGGCAAGTAGGAAAGACATATATTATTCGTGAGTTTGGAAAAAAAGAATACGAAAGTTTTATTGAGATTAACTTTATTAAAAATCAAGAATTGAAACAAATTTTTAACGGATCTTTAGATGCTGATTCCATTTATAAAAGAATGTCAGCTATGATAAATGGCGTTAATTTTGTTAAAGGAAATACTTTAATTTTTTTAGATGAAATTCAAGCATGTGGAAATGCAAGAACTGCATTAAAATTTTTAGCAGAAGATGGAAGATTTGATGTCATTACTTCAGGAAGTTTATTAGGGTTAACTTATGGAGAAGATGCTGATGAAAATACTGAAGAACCAGAGTCCGTTCCTACTGGTTATGAAATGTTTTTAACAATGTATTCACTGGATTTTGAAGAATTTTTATGGGCAGAAGGATATGAAAATGGCATTTCTTATTTAAGAGAACTTTTTGATAACAAAGAAAAAGTACCTTTTGCCTTAAATGAAAAATATGAAACTTTATTTCGCGAATATATGGTTGTTGGTGGCATGCCTGAAGTTGTGGCTGACTATGTTGAAAATCATGACTTTACTAAAGTAGCTGCAATACAAGAAAAAATACTTGAAAATTATCGTTTTGATATTTCAAAGCATGCAAAAGGTGCTGAAAAAATTAAAGTTCGTAGATGCTATGAAGCAATTCCTAGACAATTAGCAAAAGAAATTACAAAGTTTCAATATTCTACGGTTGAGAAAGGACAGACAAGTAAAAAATATGGTGGAAGTATTCAATGGTTGAAAGATTTCAATATTGTCAATCCTTGTTATAATATTCATGAACCCTATTTGCCACTTATGGCAAATGCTGATGAAAATCAGTTCAAATTATATATTAATGATACTGGCTTATTGTGTGCTATGTATGGATTTGAAACTAAAAAAGCTGTTCTAGAAAATGTTATAAAAGGGAATGCTAAGGGTGGCATTTATGAGAATATAATTGCAGAAATTTTGGTTAAAAATGGATATGAATTATATTATTACAAGCCAGATGATTCTAATGAATTAGAATTTTTGATAGAAAAAAATGGAGAAGTTATTCCTGTGGAAGTGAAGGCAGGAAATACGGCAACAAAGTCTTTGAATAGATTTATTGAAAAATATAAACCAACAGTAGCTTATAAAATTGTAGATGGAAATGTTGGTGTAAACGAAAACAAATTAACTATTCCTCATTATATGGTTATGTTTTTATAATGTAGTTTTAATAAAATATATAATATACCAAATAAATATTTATTATCGGTAAATGCATATTTCTTTATTTAAATGGTTGATTTATTTTTAATATAAAAATATAATGTTAATACTTATTTTTGTTAAAAACTTATCTTAAAATTAGTTTATTATGTTTTTTTATTATTTTTTCAAAAAAATTAAAGTTTTTTATAAAAAATAGCAAAATATTTTATGAAAGTGGTTACAATTGATTATATTAATATTAAAAATACAAAAAAATCTTATATAATGAAAAAGAGGTAATAAATGAAAAAAGTAAAAATGATGAAAAAGTATGCTGACTTGATAGCAGAAGTTGGCATAGGTGCAAACAGTAATCAAGACATAGTTATTTTTGCATCGGTAGAAATGGCACAATTTGTCCATTATTTAACCTTGTCTCTATATGCTCATAAGGTTAAAAATATTGAAGTTAGTTATTCTGATCCTTTATTGATCAAACAAAAGATGTTACATACTCCTATCAAAAGATTATCCAAGGTTAATCCTTTAGATGTTGAGGCTATGAAATCTTATACTGATAGAGGAATGGCTAGAATTATGTTGGTAGGTAATGATCCTAATATCTATAGTTCTGTCGGTGTTGAAAAGGTTACTGCTTATAATAGTGCTCTTAATAAGGCTACTTTTCCTTATCGTCAAATTTATATGAACAATGAATTAGCTTGGTGTATCGCTGCTGTTCCTACTAAAAAGTGGGCGGAAAGAGTATTTCCAAAGGCTACTCCAACTCAAGCTCAAATAAGTTTGTGGGAAGCTATCTATAAAGCTTGTCGAATCGATGCTGATAATACTCCAATTGAAAGTTGGAAAAAGCATATCGCTACTTTAAATCGCAATGCTAATGCTTTGAATAAGATGAAATTAAAGAGCTTACACTATCAAAGTAAGAATGGTACTGATTTAGTCATCGGCTTACCAAATAGTTATCGTTTTGCTGCTGCTAATGCTGTTCAAAGCCGTTATAATTCAGAATTTGTTCCTAATTTGCCAACTGAGGAAGTCTTTGCTTCTCCTCATAAAGATAAGGTTGATGGTATTGTCTATTCCTCAAAGGCTTTATCTTATAATGGCAATATAATTGATAAGTTCTTCCTCAAATTTGAAAATGGTAAGGTTGTTGATTATGGTGCTGAAGTCGGTTACGATACTTTGAAAAGCATCATTGATTTTGATGAAGGCTCTTGCCGTTTAGGAGAATGTGCTTTGGTTCCTTTCCATTCTCCAATTTCAGAGATGAATATTCTTTTCTATAATACTTTATTTGATGAAAATGCGGCTTGTCATTTGGCATTGGGTGCTTCTTTTGCTGAATGTGTTTCTAATGGTGAAGCAATGAGCGTTGAAGAACTTGAAGAAGCTGGTTTAAATCAAAGCCGTGAGCATGTTGATTTCATGATCGGTACTGAAGATCTTTCGATTATTGGTACTGATAAAAATGGTAAAGAGATTGTCATTTTCAAAGATGGTGATTTCGCTATTTAATTAAATTTATATAAGTATTCAAAGAGCATCCAGTTAAGATGCTCTTTTTGACTATTGTAAAAATATTTAGTACAATAATGGCGGTGATGTTATGAATAGAAATTATTCAAAAATTATAGTTTCAACTTTACTCAATATGTTGAAAACTACCCCATATGATGAAATTAGTGTTGCTACATTATGCCGTACAGCTGGTGTTTCAAGACAGAGTTTCTATTATTATTTTGCTGATTTAAATGATTGTTTAATGTCCATAATTATTGCTGAAGGCGTCAATGTCAGAAAAAATAGTTCTTATAATAATATCCGTGAATTGTTGATGGATTTATATAATTACATCTATGCAAATAGAGTTATTTTTACCAATATTGCTACCAGCAGCCAAGCGGGGGTTTTGTATGATAAAATCCAAAAGCTTGGAAAAGATATTCTTCGTTCGGAAATTACTAAATGGATACCTGATGTCGAGTATTTAAGTGCTGATGATATGGATTATATTTTAAGTTTCTATTTTGCTAATTTTATATCTTCTATTTCTCTTTGGATGAAAAAAGGATTTTCTACCACTCCAGATTATGAAATAGTTCATTTTATCTTGGTAACTGATGGTATGGTTAAAGAGTGGGTAAGAAGATTTATTGCCTTTAATAAGAGGAAAGCTTTACCTGATCATTCTGTCTATTCAAAATATATTGGCACAGCGAATATGAATAATAATGGGGAAAAATTATGATAGATTTTTATAATCCTACGCATATCTATTTTACTAGTTATGAAAATATAGGTATATTGATAAGAAAATATGGCTTCAGTAAAGTTGTTTTACTATGTGGAAGTTCATATTTAAAATCTTCTGGTATTCTTGATAATATTTTAAAAAAATTAAAAGAAGCTAATATTATTAGCTATGTTTATTCGGGGATAACTGCTAATCCGGATTTAAAGAATGTTGAAGAGGCTTTGAATTTAACAAAAGAAGTCAAACCTGATTTATTATTAGCTGTCGGCGGTGGCAGTGTTTTGGATTTAGCAAAAAGCGTTGCTAATAATTTTTATTATGATGGCGATATACTTGATTTCAATAAAAAGAAAACTATGCCCACTAAGGCTTTACCATTAGCTACAATAATTACAATTGCTGCTAGCGGTAGTGAAATGTCTTCTTCCTGTGTTATTTCAGATCGGAAGACTAATTTCAAAGGTGGCTTTAATTCTCCGACCAATTATCCATTGTTTTCTATTTTAGATGCTAGTTTAACAAAAAGTGTTTCCGAGTTTCAAACTTGCTGTGGTCTTGTTGATATAATTTCGCATAGCTTTGAAAGATATTTTTGTAAATCTGAAGAGTATCAGGTCTGTGATCTTTTTGCTCTTGGCGTCATAAGAAATATTGTTGATTTAACGCCGAAATTATTAAATAATTTAAATGATGAAAATTTGAGAAAAGCAATGATGGAAACGGGTTCGGTTTCCCATAATGGATTTACTTCTTTTGGTAAAGTAACTTCCATGCCTTGTCATTTTGTTGAACATTTAATTTCGGGAAAATATCCTGAAATCGCTCATGGTTTAGGTCTTAGTTGGCTTTTAGGACCTTTCATGAGAAGAAATTATGATGTATTAAAAGATAAGATAAAGAAATTTGGTCATTTTGTCTTCGATGAAGATGATCCTAAAGTTGCTTTGGATAAATTTGATGAATATATCAATTCTTTACCATTTAATAAAACAATGGAAGATTTCAGTATTACTAGTACAGAAAAAGAGTATTATCTTTCTTTATTGAAACCAGCTCTATAAAAGGAGAATATTATGATATCGAATAAAGATTTAAAAGAAGAAGATTTTTTAGTTTTTGACGCTATTAAAAAAGAAAGAATTCGTCAGGATGATCATATAGAATTGATCGCTAGTGAGAATTATGTTTCAAAAGCAGTTTTAGAAGCTCAAGGTTCTATAATGACAAATAAATATGCTGAAGGTTATCCTGGGCATCGATATTATGGCGGATGTGAATATGTTGATATTGTGGAAAATCTAGCACGTGATAGAATAAAAAAATTATTTAATTGCGAATATGCTAATGTTCAACCCCATTCTGGTTCTCAGGCTAATATGGCGGTATTTCGTACTTTATTAAATCATGGTGACAGGGTTTTAGGTATGAAACTAGATGCTGGTGGCCATTTATCTCATGGCAGTGCTTTATCTTTCAGCGGTCAAGATTATCAAGTCTTTTCTTATGGTCTAGATCCAAAAACTGAAAGACTTAATTATGATGAAATTTTAAAATATGCTAAAGAAGTGCAACCGAAGATGATAATTGCTGGTGCTTCGGCTTATCCACGAATTATTGATTTTAAAGAATTTAGACATATCGCTGATGAAGTTGGCGCATATTTATTTGTTGATATGGCTCATATTGCTGGTCTTATTGCTGCTGGTCTTCATCCTAGCCCAATTCCTTATGCTCATGTTGTTTCTTCAACAACGCATAAAACTTTGCGCGGTCCTCGTGGTGGATTAATTTTAGCAAATGATCTTGAGCTTGGAAAAAGTATTGATAAAAATGTTTTTCCTGGAGTTCAAGGCGGTCCTTTAATGCATGTTATTGCGGCTAAAGCTGTGGCCTTTGAAGAAGCTTTAAAGCCAGATTTTAAAGATTATCAAAAACAAATTGTAAAAAATGCTGATGTTTTAGCTAAGACATTAGTATCAAAAGGTTATCATTTAGTCTCCGGTGGTACTGATAACCATCTGATGTTAGTAGATGTGAAATCTCATGCTAATATCACTGGTAAAAAGGCTCAGGATGTTTTAGGGAAATGCAATATTACAGTGAATAAGAATTCTATTCCTAATGATACGGAAAAGCCTTTTATTACTTCGGGTATCAGGCTTGGAACACCAGCTTGTACGACAAGAGGTTTTGTTGAAGAAGATATGGTAGAAGTTGCAAGCATCATCGATTTATGTTTAACTAACTCTGATGATGAAGAAAAACTTGATGAGGCTAAACAAAGAGCACTCAAACTTACAAGAAAGTATCCTCTTCCTTATTGATAAAATAGTATATTTAATTTGTTAATTAGTTTATAATAATTGTTGAACTGAAAGTGAGGTTTTATGAAAGAAGACAATACAAATATGGAAAAAAATACAAATGAATCCGGGCAAATAAAAAAGAGTTTCTTAGATTTTAATTTTTCTTGGATAATGCTTGTCATCGATTTAGCATTAATCTTCGGACTTGGAACTTTGAATCTCAATGTTATGCAACAACACTCTTTGGCAATACAAAGCACATTATATATTGTTATTGTTGTCGGTGTTTCTTTAATTGCTAATTTCTTATTTTATACATTAGGTAAATTAATCGGTGGTTTAATCGGTGGTTACCAAGTGACTAAAGTAGTGTTTTTAGGAATGACGATAATATTTAAACATGATGGAAAAGATAATGATGTTTCTTTTAAAGTTAATAACATTTTAGATTTCCACCTTGTTATGACTCCGAAAAAAGAAAAGACTTGCCATTATGGTTATTTATTAGGCGGTATGGTCGGATATATTTTGATCAATGTTGTAGCTTTACTATTAGCTTTATTAGTATTTTCCGGCGATAAGATCATCAGCTATTCTATTTTATTTGGCATTGGTTATGGTTTCATCGTTGCTTTATATGAATTATTCCCATGCAGATTAGACTATGTTAATGACTGCTTTATTTTGATTAAAACAACTCATAAAGAAGATTTATTAGCCTATGAAAATGAATTGAAGAATATTCGCCATTCATTGCTTGGTGAAGATCTTGAAATCATTGAATTTTATAATTATGATAGCTATTACAAATCACATGTTAGATATTATCAATATATGGATGCATTATTAAAAGATGATATCGATAAAGCCATCAATATTTTAGAAGATACCTTCAAGTATATTGATTGGTATACCGATGATTTAAAAACTAAAATGATTGCAGAGAAGTTATTTATCTTACTTTCTTCAGAAAGTTTTGACGAAGCTGAAAATTATTATTCTTCTCAAAAGAAAGATTTCCAAAATAGTATTGTTTCTTGTGGTGAATTATCAATGTATAGAACAGCAGTTCTCATCGAAGGTATTATCAACAACATGAAAGAAGATACCGAAACAGTAGTAAATAAATACGCAGCATATTTAGCTTCTCATAAAGATTTAAAGAACGCTAGATTTTTAAAAGAACAAGAGTTATTCAATAAATCACTTGCCGTAGTAAATAAAGCAAGACCAGGTTGGAATCTTGTTATACCACAAGTAGCTTAACTAAAGAAAATGCCGAAAGGCATTTTTTGTTTGATTTTTAAAAAAATGCGTGATAATATTAATGAGCACGAAAGTGCTACTTGGGGATGTTTTGGTTTCGACAGGTAAGGATGAGTCAACAAGGCAGCCGAGTGGTGACGTTATCACCAAAAAAAAGATAAATGCCAAAAAACTTTATCATGTAAATAATGCTCCTGCCATGATGGCAGCAGCTGCTTGCTAGTTTTTTAAAACTCCGCAGCTCAGGGCTTTTAGCCCAGCATAGTCGTCTCTTCTCGCTATCATTCGGAGAGGTTACGGCAAACTAAGAATGATTGCTTCTTTATAGGCTGACATATAAAGAATAAGAATTAGTCAGCACCAAGATCTGGCAGTCGTTTGCAGCTAATAGATCTTAATTTATGCAAACTAAGCTGTAGTCTTCTTGATGGTGCCTTATTTGGACACGAGTTCAATTCTCGTCATCTCCACCATAAGAAAAGCATAGGTTTGATACAAAGTAAATAGTGTATCAAGCCTTTTTTTGTACTTAAAATGGCTATTTTTTGCGACATTTTCAGCTTTTTTGAGCCTTTTGTGGTAAAATAACATTATATTTAGAATACTATACAGGAGTGATTGGTTTGCCAGAATTAGATGAAAAAGAATTTGCTTATAAAGCGAGTAACAAGAAACAACAAAAATTATATGACCATTATGTTGAGACTTTTAAGCAAAAGCCTGTTTTTTGCTTGAGACTTAAAAAGAATGTTCTATCAAATGAAATGAAGCCAATTACTATTCTTGTATTTGAGCCCTCAAAAGATATGCCATTCTGGAAAATATGCACGATTGGTGCTAGCGACTACCTAATGCCTGAACGTGATATTGGGTGGGGAAGAAAGGCAAATCAACGTAACGAATACATGATGCTTATCGATCCAGAAGTCGAAATCAGTCAGGAGAAAACGGAATGGTTATCGCTCAACTCATTGCTCTGGGCAACTGCTGAATACGCCTTTAATGCAAAAGAAAATATTACGGTTTCCGATACCATTGACATGCAAATAAAAGGCAAATACTGCGGAACTGTATTGTTATTACCAGAAATATTTAAATCTCCAAGCATAGTTAAGTGCTTTGTTTCCAAACATAAATACATTAGCATTTTTCAAGTTATGCCCATAACAAAAGAACAACTTTCTAAAAAACTAAAAAAAGGAACAAATGGTATATATTGGCTAATGGAACAATTTTATACTCACGATGATGACTATAAACTTATTGTGTCAAAACCATTTACAACACTTTAAGGGAGAAACGGTTTATTTCAGCGAAAGCGTAATTATCTTTACGTCTAATCTCGGAGCGTCCGAAGTGTCGTCAAACGGCTCTAACGAAGAAGTAGCGGAAGAGTTTATAAAAATCGTTAAAAACTATTTCGACAACGAAATCAAACGTCCCGAAATTCTCGGTCGTATCGGTTACAGCAATATCGTTCCGTTCAACTTCATCAAAGACAGAGAATTCAGCGTAAAAATCGCGAAATCGAAACTTCGTCCCGTTCAGAAAGCGATATCGGAAAAGTATCGCATCGACCTTGAATTTGAAGACGAACTTAAATTTATTGATTACGTTCTCGGCGGAGCGGACAGCAGTAAAGGCGGTCGCGATATTCTTAACGCAATCAACGATAAATTGCTGGACGAACTTGCTATGTTTATGTTTGAAAACAAAGAAGAATTGCCGTCGATGAAAGGCTCGAAAATCGTAGTAAAAACAACGAAAGACGGGCTTGAATTTGATTTTGACAATGATTAAGTTTAACGTTGCGAGTATAAACCGTTGTACGGAAACGGAAGGTCCGCACAAAAGATTATGTATATGGTTTCAGGGTTGCGATATTCGTTGCAACGAGTGTTGCAACCCTGATTACCAGACGTTTATCGCGCGCCATATTATGTCGCTCGACGACATTATTTCGGTAATTAAAAAGTCGATTGACGACTTTGGCATCGAAGGGGTAACGTATTCCGGGGGTGAGCCGACTTGTCAGCAGAATCTTCCAAGTTTAACCGACGAAATAAAGAAACTCGGACTTGGAATTATATCGTTTACGGGCAGAAAATACGAAGAGGTTTCAGACTTGCTTGCCGGCATAGACCTTGTGCTTGATGGCGCATATGTTTTGGAAGAAAAAGAAACAAAACGTAGGTTACTCGGCTCGGTAAATCAACGCATTTTGTGTTTAACAGATAGATACAAAAACGATGTTTCTTGGTTCGATACGGATAAAAATGGTAAATCCGTAGAAGTGAATTTGTCGGGCAAAATTGTATTCAATGGAGATAAAATCTGATGGATAGAGTTGTTGTATATCAAAAAATGTGCGAACTTGAAGTTAAAATACGTTATCATTTTAACGATATTGCGTGGCTTTCAAAGGCGATGAAGTCGGAAAAAATAGAAGTTTCCGGAGAAGGAAAGAATCATAGCGAATACACTAACGACGGGCTTGCAACAATCGAAGATACCATGTTGAAATCTGTTATTGCCGATTATCTCTATCGGAAAGGAATAACTACAAAAGGTGAGATTACGCGGATAAAAAGTAAACTTGAAAACAATGAAGTTATACTTTATGTAAAAATGCTTGCATATTAAAAGTTAAAGTTCCAATGATGTTTATACAAGAAGGTGATAATTTTAATTCATTTGAAAATGATATTAAAAAAGATAATAAAATTAGTGCTTCTGTTCAATTGTCAAAAATTTATCTCAATAAAATTTTGGATGATTATGATACTTTAATAGATATCTTTATTCAAAATAAGGATAATATGTCATCGGAAATGATAATCTCTTATTTAGAACAATACGAAGGATAAGTAATAATTTTTTATAAACCTACATTATTTAAGAAGTTTTGTTTAAAATATATGTGTAGGAGCGTATTATGTGTACAGCTATTAATTTTAAAACAAAAAACATGTATTTTGGACGAACACTTGATTATGAATTTTCTTATGGAGAGAAAATAACAATAACGCCGAGAGAGTATGAATTTAAATTCAGACATCTCGGCGTTAATTCTAATCACTATGCTATTATTGGAATGGCTCATGTTTTTGAAGACTATCCTTTATATTATGAAGCGGCTAATGAAAAAGGATTAGCTGTTGCGGGATTGAATTTTGTCGGCAATGCTTATTATAGGAAACCTTCTTTGAAAAAGAATAATGTGGCACAATATGAATTTATACCATGGATTCTAGCTAATTTTTCCTCGGTTGCTGAAGTTAAAAAAGCTTTGAAAAATATCAATATCACCGATGATGAAGTGAATGAAAAATTTAAATGTGCTTCTTTGCATTGGTTGATTTCTGATCTGAATGAAGCGATAGTTGTGGAATCTACTTCAAAGGGAATTAAAGTCTATGATAATAAAGTCGGTGTTTTAACAAATAATCCGCCGTTTGAATATCAGATGTTTAATTTGAATAACTACCGAAATTTATCTATTTGTGATCCGGCTAATAGTTTTAGCAAAAAGATAGATTTAAATAGATATAGCCGGGGAATGGGCGGAATTGGTTTGCCCGGCGATTTATCTTCGATGTCTCGTTTTGTCAGAGTGGCTTTTCATAAGTTGAATTCAAAATGTAATGATGATGAAATTTCTAGTGTCAATCAGTTTTTTCATATTATGAATTCTGTTTCACAGACAAGAGGATTATGTGCGATTAATGATAATTATGAAATAACAATCTATACTTCTTGTATCAATTTAAATGAAGGAAAGTATTACTATACCACTTATAATAACCATCAGATCAATATGGTTGATCTTCATAAAGTTGATCTTGATCAAAATGATTTAGTAACCTTTAAATTTCTTGATGAAGAAAATATCAATATAGAAAATTAAGCCTTTGTTTTTATTTAAAACATTTATTTTTTATGTTACATTAATAAAAGAAAGGTTATTAAATCATGGAGATTATTGCTCGCAGATTATTTTCGCCAATATATATTTTTTATTTTGATATTGCTTTTTTGGTGTTGTTTTTAGGTTTGCTCATCTATAAGAAAAAATATATGACAGTTGTTGTAGGATTATTAGCGGGAGTTTTATATTTTTTGGTTGATTATGGAATATTTCATCTTCTTTTACATACGAGAACAATTTCTGAAGGACATAGTTTATTTTGGGTTTTGCTCTGGATGTCATTAAGTTATGGGTTTACTAATTTTACATGGATTTGGTTATGGATATCTAAAGATAAAAATCTTTTTATATGGTCTTTTTTAATTGTCTTGTGGTGGTTTTGCTGTCCGCTTTTAACTAAATTAGTTCCCGGATATAGCGATAATATGATAGTTATTCAAAGAACTACGGGTGAATATCATTCATATATGGCTTTGATTTTAGCTGTTGGATATTTAGGTGTTATAATTTTCAATTTAATTCAAAAAGAAAAGAAGAATAAAATTGATATTCCATGGATTTTAGCAATTGGAATTCTGGTGCAATTATCATGGGAATTAGCTTTATTAATCGGCAATATTCGTTCGGCTGGAATGGATTTTGAAAATAAATTGCAGACACTTTGTATAAATTCACTTTTAGAAACCAATTTAGGAATGCCATATATTTATGCAATATTCATCGCTTATAATTCGCGTTTTACTGAACAGCTCAAAAAAAGAGAAAATACTTTAACATTTATGCAAAGCCTTAATGAGATAAATTGCTTAAGCTTAAGAAATAATTAAAGAAGGTGTCATATGGAAAAATTAGTTACTAATTATCATACGCATACAAAAAGGTGCGGACATGCTTATGGAGAAGATGAAGATTTTGTTTTAAGCGCCATAAAGTATGGCATAAAAGAATTAGGCTTTAGTGATCATATTTCTTTCAAAAATATATCTGCCCCATATATGAGACAGGATAGAAGTATGTTATCGGATTATATTTCTTCAATTTCTCATCTGAAAGAAAAATATAAAGATAAAATTAAAATTCATTTGGGCTTTGAAGCTGAATATATCGAAGAGTATGTCGAAGATTATAAAGACTTATTAGAAAACCATTCCATTGAGTATATGATATGTGGACAACATTGTTTTATAAAAGATAATAAGCAAGTTTTTTATAACAGTTTTCCGCATGATGAAAAGATGATTGAAAAATATGGAAAAGATGTTGTAAAAGCAATTCAAAGTGGCTTATTTAAATATATTGCTCATCCGGATCTTTTTATGAATGCTTATCGTGTTTGGGATGATAAAGCTAAAGAAGTATCAAGAAAAATAATTGAGGAAGCTTTGAAGTATAATGTTCCTTTAGAAATCAATTGCAATGGTATTAGATATCATTATGAAAAACACAAAGTTTCCGCTTCAGGAAGAGTTTTAGAAAACTATTATCCATGTGTTGAATTTTGGAAAATGGTTAAAGACTATGGGGCTTTAGGAATTATTGGCGTAGATGCCCATATAGAGAAAGATTTCTTGGATGGTGTTACTGAAGAAGCTTTGTTTTTTGCTAAACAAAATGGAATTAAGTTGGTTAGTTTTTTAGATATTGAATCAAAGATATGAGGTGAAAAATGAAATATACTTTAATAACAGGAGCAGCAAGCGGATTAGGAAAAGAATTGGCTAGAATTTATGCTGAAAATGGCAATAATCTTTTACTTATAGATTATGATGAAGAAAATCTGAATAAGGTTAGCGAAGAACTAAAGAACAAATATAATAATTTAGATTTTAAAATATATTGTTGTGATTTAAGCAATATTGATAATATTAAAGAAATTTATAAATTTACTAAAGCAAATGAAATGTTTATAAATAATTTAGCTAACTGCGCTGGTTTTGGCGATTGTAAAGATTTTAAAGACATGGACTTAGATTTACAGCTTAAGATGGTTGAAGTTGATTGCAGTGCTGTTTTAGCTTTTTGCCGTTTATTTATCGATGACATGATAAAAAATAATGAAGGACATATCATCAATGTTTCTTCAATAGCTGGTCTTTACCCAGGACCATATATGTGCACTTATCATTGCTGCAAAAGTTTTGTCTATAGTTTTTCTTCAGCATTAAGTTATGAACTTAGAAAGACAAATATCAAAGTCTTAACTTTATGTCCTGGTCCCTTCAACTCTAAATTTGTGGACAAAGCTCATAATGGTTATACATTTAAGTTAAAAAAGCCACTTGATGCGGTCGATGTTGCAAAAATCGCATATAAAAAATCACAGAAGGGAAAAGATTTATATATCATTGGATTTAATAATAGGGTTCAATATTTTTTCTCCCGTTTTGTTCCTCATTCTTTTATTTTAAAAACCAGTGCAAAAACAATAAAAAAAGATGCTTAATTTAATCTTGATTAAATAAAACCCAATTTTTATAATAAAAGAATTAAATCAAACACTACAAGAAAGGCAACAACTATGAGCAACATTGAAAGCGATAATGCAAAGAAAGTTAAAGGGATAAGAATAAAAAGGTTCAACAGCATGAGCATTATAATCGCTGCAGTTCTTTCGGTATTTTTTATCTTTGTTTCGATAAAAGGAATTTTAGATTTTAAATCTTTAGAAGCCAATACTGAACAATTGATAGCATGTGAAAATGCGGCTAAAGATATAAGAAGTGCATCGGATTTATTGACAAATGATGTTCGTCTATTTGTAATGACCAGCGATAGAAAATATATGGATTCTTATTTTGAAGAAGCTAATATAACAAGATCAAGAGAAAAAGCAATTGAAAAATTTGAATCGATGTTTTCTGATAATATTTTTATAGCAGATTTGAATAAAGCTGTGAGTGAATCTGAAAAATTGATGCAAACCGAATATTATTCGATGAGACTTATCTGCGATGTTGTTGGATTTGATAAAACCACTTTGGATGCTGAAATAATTAATGTTTCCATATCTAAAGAAGATAATAGTCTTTCAAATGATGAAAAACTTGCTAAAGCACAAAATTTAGTCAGCAATAGAAATTATGAAGAATCTAAAAATACGATAATTTATAATCTTGATGTCTGCTTAGATAGCATTGTTTCTTTTACAGAAAATAGACAAAATTATTATATAATGGTATTTAAAGATGTTTTTATCAAGTTAGAAATAGGATTATTCATTCTTATCGTAATTTTGTTAACAAGCAGTTTTATCGTTAGAAAACTTATAGTTAAACCTCTTCTTACATATAATGAAAAGCATTGAAAAAGATCAAGTCTTTCCAGTTATCGGTGTAGTTGAGCTTCAGACATTAGCTGAAAATTATAATAAAGTTTATGAAGACAATCAAGAAACACAAAGACTTATTCGCCATGAAGCTGAACATGATGCTTTAACAGGTCTATTGAATAGAGGTTCCTTCAATAAAGTTTTACCAATATATTTAAACGGAGAAGTTCCATTTTCTTTGATTCTATTAGATATTGATACTTTTAAATTTTACAACGATAATTATGGTCATCAATTGGGGGACAAAGTTATCAAAAGAGTTGCCAGTCAACTAGAAAATACATTTAGTACAAAGGATTATGTTTTCCGTATTGGCGGTGATGAATTTGCTATTATTGTTGTTGAAATGCCTTCAGCAAATAAAGATTCAATTTCTGAAAGATTAGAAAAATTGAAGATTGAGCTCATTAAATCCGAAAAAGATCTTCCTCCGGTAACAATTAGCGTCGGTATTACTTTCTCTGATTATGAAGGGGAAAATAAGATGGATGTCTTTAGGCAGGCGGATGAAGCTTTGTATTTTTCTAAAGAACATGGAAAGAATAGTTATTCATTTTATGATGATTTAAAGAAAGATAAATAAGAAATGGTCTTGATGAAATATTCAAGGCTTTATTTATGGAAATTTATGAAGAAATTATTAACTATATTTATATGTTTATTTATTAGTATCTTTTTTTGCAATTCTTGTAAGAGCAACAATAATTTAGAAAGAAAAGTCAATGAAATAGTTTCAAGTTATAATGAAGATGAAACTTTGAGTTTTCAAAATTATCTTTCTTATAGTTTTAATGCGCCTGTAGTTTTTCAAAATGATGCATATGAATTTGAATATCAAGATCATAAAATTATTGTTTCTAAAGAAAAAAATGTTTTGATAGAAAATATCAAAAAAGATGAAGATATAATTTATTTTGATAATATTGAAAAATTAAAAAAACAAGATTTATCTGTAGGTTTTATAGCTGAAACCAAAGAATACTATGCTGGAAGCAATAAAGGTGGAGCAAGGTACAAAATTATCAACGATAATAAGCCTCTTTCTATTCCGCTTGATAATGGTTTATTTGCTGAAATTATTCCTCAATATAGGGCTTTTTCAATAGAAAGTCTTGGAGTTAAAGGAAATGGAAAAGATGATGATTCTGAAATCATTAATTATATTTTTCAAAATATAGGACAATATGATGTTTCATATCTCATATTTGAATCAAAAGAATATTTATGTTGCCATAATATTAATTTATATCAAAATGAAAATTTATCTTTATTAGGAAACGATTCATATTTAGTTATAAATGATCAATATGATGATGAAGTTTATCATGAATTTTTCTTCAGTGTCGCTTCTTGTGAAAAGTTATTATTCTCTAATATTAATATTACTTATAATTTCTCTGAGACTATGAATGGAATAAAAACTCAATTAGGAATTTTCAATTCACAAAATATTGAATTTTATCATTGCCAATATGTTATTCCTGAAACTGTTTTAAAAAGTTTAGCAAAAGATAGAGAATTTACAAATTTTGATTGTTATACCAATTGGGAGAATATCCTTATCAACAATTGCCAATTTGAAAATGTCTGTGATGCTGAAGCTGGTGGAAGTTTATGGATTCGGGATTTTCACAATCTTGGAAGTAAAGATATCAAGGTTTTAAATTCTAGTTTTCATAAAATTGCTCACGATGAACTCATAGCTGTTTTTATGGGAAGCATCGAAAATGTTTTGATAAAAAATAATAAGTTTAAAGTAGAAGATGAAGGAGTTTCTTCAAGTGTAATGAATTTTTCCTTTGGTTCTTTTGCTTCTTCACAAAAAGCAAATAATATTGTTTTTGAAAACAATGAAATCGATTGTTGTTCAACAGGTGGTTTAATTTGGGTCAGAAAAGCTACTGGTGTTAAAATTAGAAAAAATAAGATTAAAGCGCATATAAGTTCGAAAACAACTGATTCTTTTCGCTTAATTGAAGCCTCTTCTAATGGTGAAGAAACTAATAAAATTGATTTGATTGAAGAAAATGAAATCATCTTTGATTCGAATAAAAAGAATCTAGATAAACAGATTCATATTATAAAAAATGCTGACATCGTACAAAATAATGTCATTACTACCAATTTTAGAATTACCGATTTATTCTTAAATTGTAATGTCTTAAATAGAAATGTCTGCAATATCAATTCAGATTCAGAATTTATTGTTTACAATGTGCTAAAAGAATGTAAGAACAATGTTTTCAATTTGAATGTTAAAATCGGCACTGTATTCCGTTATTATGGATGTGGATTTTCTCAAAGTATAAATATAAAAAATAATATTATTAAATATAATTATAAAGAAAACGAAGAAGATATTTCTTATATCATCATGTTAAACGATATGAATATGAATGATAATATTATTTATTTTGAAAACAATATTGTTGAAACAGATGCAATCGGTAAAAAGAGCCGTTTTCTATTTTTAGCGCCGAGCGATGAAATTCAAACATTTTATTTCCGAAATAATATTGTAGGAAATTATAAAACTCCAGCTAATGACTATTTAAAAAATGTTGAAGTAATACGTTCCTAATAAATCTGTTTGATCCATTTATTTAAATAATTTTTAGGAGAACAACCGATAATTTTGGAAAATAATCTTGAAAAATAGTTATAGTCTTCAAATCCTAATTTTTCGGATATTTCACTTAAAGAGAGTTCGCCGATTATTATTAATTCTTTAGCTTTTTCAATCTTTAGAGTATTGAAATATTTTAATATTGTTTTACCGGTATCTTTTTTAAATATTTTTTCACAGTATTCTGAAGAGAAAAAGGTCAAATTTTCAATATCTTTAAGAGTTATTTTTCCATATTTATTTTCTTTTAAAAAGATAATTATTTTTTCTGTAAGTGGAGAACAAGAAACTTTAGTTTGATAAGATAATAATTTTTCTATTATGTTTATAAGCAAATTAGAAATTTTGGTTGTTGATGATGTCCTAGCGCTAATCATTTCATCATAGTATAAAAAAGCTAGTTTTAATTCATTGTCGATTATATTTTTAAAATAGGTTGGCATATTTATTTTTTCTTCAATAAGAAAATTAAAACTGATGTAATTTGTTTTTGAAGTTTGGACTTTTCTTTCTCTTTGTTGACCATATTTTATAAATATCGCATCATTTGTTTTTAATTCGATGACTTTATTATCGACAATATAAGTTAAACTGCCATCTAAAACAAATGTCAGTTCATAAAAATAGAGGATGTGCGAATTGATAGGAGGGATATTTTTTCTTTCTCTATTGTGCTTATGATATATTATTTTCAAGTTCATATTAGTTCTCTTTTGTGCTAAATTTCTTATATTTAAACGGTTTCATCCATGTTTTTTAGCATATTTTGTACTATATAATTAAAGTATAAAAGAGTTGATAAAACTTGTCAAATAAGGAGTGAATATGATTAGATTATGTGCATTTAGCGATGAATATGGAAATAAGTTAGAAGAGCAGATTGAAGGACTTAAATTAAATAATATTCATCTTATTGAAATTAGAAATGTCGATGGAAAAAACGTTTTGAATTTCACTGATGAAGAAGCAAAATATTATTATGAAGAATTAGCAAAAAATGATATCAGAGTTTGGTCGATCGGTTCTCCATTAGGGAAAGTTGATATTGATGTTGCTTTTGAAGAATATAAAAATACAGTTTTAAAAAGACTTTGTGAATTAGCTAATATATTCCAAACTTCGAGAATAAGAATGTTCAGCTTTTTTAAAGCCTATGAAAAGAAAGATGAAGTAATAAAAAAACTTCAAGAGATGGTAAATTTTGCAAAAAAATATAATGTTGAACTCTATCATGAAAATGAAAAAGATATCTATGGTGATAGTTTAGAAAGAGTTTTAGAATTAAAGCAAAATGTCCAAGGTTTAAAATTTGTTTATGATCCTGCAAATTTTATTCAATGTGAACAAAATCCTGATAAGACCATCGATTCTTTATTTGATAAAATGGATTATTTTCATATCAAAGACATTATTGAAGGAAGCGGAGAAATAGTTCCGGCGGGAAAAGGCGATTGCAAAATTGATAGAATTTTAAAATTAATCGACAACAAAAATGTCACTTTGACTATTGAACCTCATCTTTCAGTTTTTCCTGGTTATTCAGAAATTGATAAGACAGAATTAAAAAATAAATTTGTTTATAAAAACAATAAAGAAGCTTTCAATGCTGCCTGTTTAAATTTAAAAAATCTTTTGAAAGAAAAAAATTATACCGAGTACAAAGATGGATTTATTAAAAAATATGTAAGATATGGCGTTATTGGCTTAGGTAATATGGGAAGTGGACATATCGCCAATTTTATGAAAGAAGGCAATATTCCTTTTGGTGAAGTTGTTGCTATTGCTGATAGAAAGCAAGAAAAAATCGACAGAATAAAAAATCTTTACCCTAATCATACTTTTGAATGTTATTTAGAAGGCAGTGAATTGATAGAGCATGGAAATGTAGAAGCTGTAATTATCGCTGTACCACATTATCAACATCCGGAATTAACAATTTTGGCCTTGAAGAAAAATATCAATGTAATCTGTGAAAAACCAGCTGGAGTTTATACTAAACAAGTTAAAGAAATGATCGAGGTCAGCAAAAATTCACACGCTTTATTTACAATGATGTTCAATCAAAGAACAAATTGTGTCTATAGGAAAATGCGAGAAATTGTTACCGGTGGAGAAATAGGTGAAGTAAAAAGAGTCAATTGGATTATTACGGATTGGTATCGTTCACAAAGTTATTTTGACAGCGGAGATTGGAGAGCTACTTGGGAAGGCGAAGGCGGTGGAGTTTTATTCAACCAAAGCCCACATCAATTGGATCTTTTGGCCTGGGTTGTCGGTATGATGCCAAAAAGACTTCAAGCTTTTTGTCATTTTGGAAAATGGCATAATATTGAAGTTGAAGATGATGTTACCTGTTATTTAGAATATGAAAATGGTGCTACAGGCGTTTTTGTTACCAGTACCGCAGATGCCCCCGGAACAAACAGATTTGAAGTTTTAGGAACAGGCGGAAAGATTGTCTGCGAAAACGATAAATTGAAACTTTATAAAAACGAGATTGATGAAAGAAAATTTAATCAAGAATATAAAGGTGGGTTTGGTTCACCAAAATTTGAAGAAATTGAAGTTGAAACAGATGGAGAAAATTTACAACATACGGGAATTTGCCGTAACTTTACCAATGCTATATTAGGAATTGAACCATTGTTTGTCGATGGCAAAGAAGGTTTAAAAAGCGTTGAATTGATGGATGCAATGTTGATGTCTACTTGGCTAAATAAGATGATTGAACTTCCTATAGATGATGAAAAGTATTATGAACTTTTATTAAAACAAATAAAAAATTCTAAAATACATAAAAATGTTGAAGAAAAAATATTGGATACTAAGGACACCTATAATGGTTCAAAATAATGAAAAGTGCAATTATTGGCTGTGGTGGAATATCTAGAACACATATTAATGCAATTTTAAAAACTAAATCCGAAATAGTAGCACTATGTGATATCGATGTTATTAAAGCTCAAAAGATAAAAGAAGAATTTAATTTAAATGCTGAAATATATCAAGATTATCAAAAAATATTAGAAAAAGATATTGATGTTGTGCATATATTAACTCCTCATTATCTCCATGCGGAAATGGCTTACTTTTTCTTGAAGAAAAATATAAATGTTCTTTCGGAAAAATCGATGGGAATCACTTTAAATCAATTGAAGAAAATTGAGAAAATAGCAAAAAAGAGTCAAGCACAATATGGTGTCTGTCTCCAAAATAGATATAACCCTACTTCGCTTTGGCTCTATAATTATTTAAAAGATAAAAAAGTGACTTATGCTCATGCTGATATTTGCTGGCATCGAGATGAAAAATATTATGCTAGCGATTATTGGCGAGGAAAAAAGAAATTAGAAGGTGGGGGAGTATTAATAAATCAAGCTATCCATACTTTAGATTTATTGCAATGGTTTTGTGGAAGACCGAAATCAGTTGTTGCAGATATTAACAATTTTTCTTTAAAAGACAAAATAGAAGTTGAAGATAGTGCGATGGTATTATTTAAAGGAGAAAAATCAAGTTATTCAATTTTTGCTACCAATTCTGCTAAAACAGATTTATCACCGATAATAAATTTAAAATTAGAAACTGGAGAAAATATAATTTTATCCAAAGATCGACTCATAGTTGATAACAAGATAATTGAAATCAAAGATGATATAAATATCTATGGTAAAAGATGTTATGGAAATGGCCATGAACATTTGATTTCCGATTTTTATTATAAGATTGAAAAAAAGAAGAAGTTTGAAATAGATGCTGAAGAAGCCATAGTTTCAAGCAAAATGGTTTTATATGCCTATAAAAGCAGAGGAAAAATAAAGATAATAGAAGAATAGTTTTTAAATATTATCTTGTTTTATAAAAAAGTTTTCTAATTTGTATTATAAATCAAAGACAATAAAAAAATTGAATAGAAAGCGATTCGACATAATACTTAATATTTTCGGTTTTTTTGCCAAAGAAATTAAGTGGATTGATGTTTTATTATTAGAAAATAATATGTTATAATACGTTTAATAAAAGTGGCAATTAATCCATAAATATTAATTGAGGTGCTCAAAATGGAGATAAAAAGAGATAAATATTTAGAAATGCTTCAAATAAGACGACATAATGGATTTATAAAAGTTATTACTGGAATTAGAAGATGTGGCAAATCTTATCTTATGAATGATATTTTTTACGAAAAATTGAGACAAGAGGGCGTAGATGAAAGCCATATAATTAAATTTGCTTTTGATTCTGCTGAAGATTTATTACTTATTGGTGAAGATTTACAGGATCTTTTTATTAATAAAAAGAAAGTAGATCCTAAAAAATTTATGACGTTTATTTCTCAACGAATGATAGATAATGATATGTATTATCTTTTGCTTGATGAAGTTCAAAATCTTGGATGTTTTGAAGCAGTGCTCAATGGTTATTTACGCAAAAAAAATATGGATGTGTATGTAACTGGCAGCAACTCAAAATTTTTATCAAGTGATGTATTGACTGAGTTTGCTGGCAGAGGAGATGAAATACATGTTTTACCATTATCTTTTTCAGAATTTTATGCGAATTATCAGGATGGATTAGATTATGCTTTTGACGATTATATGATTTATGGTGGGTTACCTGCAGTTGCGTTGATGAAAACTTCTGAACAAAAGTCGAGTTATCTTAAAACACAATTACAAAATGTTTATCTTAAAGATCTTGTTGAACGCAATAATCTTAATTCAGATGAAAATATTGGTGAATTACTGGATATTATCGCGTCTGGTATTTCTTCATTGACTAATCCAACAAAACTTGCCAATACTTTTAAAAGTATTAAAAATACTTCTTTAAGTGCACTTACTATTGATCGTTATATTACTTACATGCAACAGGCATTTATTCTCTCAAAAGTAAATAAATATGATGTAAAAGGCAAAAAATATATAAACACACCTTATAAGATATATTTTGAAGATGTTGGCTTACGTAATGCAAGACTTGATTTTAGACAGATAGAAGAAACTCATTTAATGGAAAACATAATTTATAATGAGCTACGTTATCGCGGGTATAATGTTGATGTTGGTTTTGTAGAAACAAGAGAAAATATCGACGGCACTTTAAAAAGAAAGCAACTTGAAATTGATTTTGTCGCTAACCAAGGCAATAAGCGTTATTATATTCAATCAGCTTATGATATTCCAAATGAAGAAAAGATGAAACAAGAAACAAAATCACTCGATAATATCGATGATTCATTCAAAAAAATTATAGTAGTAAGGAATAGTATAAAACCACGTCGCAATGAAAAAGGCTATTTGATTGTTGGACTAAAAGAATTTTTATTAGACCCTAATAGCCTTGAATTATAATTTCTAATTATTTTGATGGTTTTTAGAAAAATTATAAATATATTGATTAGTAGTGTTTTATTAGCCAGAAAAATAATCTAAAATGTCAATAGAATTTTAATTTTGCAACTAGTGAAAAAATTAAGATAATAGAAGAATAGTTTTTAAATGTGATAGAATCTAGCTGTGAAAAAAATAAAAAAATATCTTTTAACAATTCCAAATATTATTTATCCTTATGTATTTTCAATAACTTCAATCGTTTTGTTGATATATTTTTTAGTATTGCTTAATTTTCCAAGCGATGACAATGATGTGGTTATTGGTAATATTTTAGAAATTGGATTGATAGTATTATCAGCTTTTCTAATTATTTATACATTGCTTTGTTTAGTATTTGCGATTGTTATTGCTGTATTTTCGACAAATAATAAGATTACATATTTTGAAGCGTGCAATATGAATATCTTGACTAAATGTCTTCAAATTCCTTCGTATATTGCTAATTTTATCGTTGCTTTGGTTGGAGTTTTGATGAGCATTTGGGGATTAGGTTTAATTTTTTATGCTGTCATTGTTGATTTTTTAACAATTGTTCTAAGCGGAATTGCTTCAATTGGATGTACTTATTCATTGAAAAAGAATGGCATTATCACTAAAAAGATGGCAATAATATGTGGAATCGGAAGTTTTATCTATGTTTTTGATATAATTGTTTCAATATATTATCTAATAGAAAAAGCGAATTATAAATTAAAAAAAGGAGTTAATATATGATAGGTATCATCGGCGCAATGGATGTTGAAGTTGAATTGTTAGTCAGTAAACTTCAAAATAAAAAAGAAAAGAAGATTGCTAATTATAATTTTTATAGTGGCACTATAGAAAATAAAGAAGTGGTTGTTATAAAAAGTGGAATTGGAAAAGTAGCTTCTTCAGTTGGCGCTGGTTTAATGATAGGAGAATATCATCCTGATTTTATTATAAATACTGGTATTGCTGGTGGAATAAATGGACTTCATACAGCTGATATTTTAATTGCTGATTCTTTAAGATATTCAGATGTCGATGCAGTGAATTTTGGATATAAACTTGGTCAAGTTCCAGGAATGCCACTAGATTATTTAACAGATGTTAAGATAAAAGAAAAAATTCAACAAATATTAAAAGATAATAATATTAGTTTTAAAAATGGAAAAATATATACCGCTGATACTTTTGTAACAGATTTAAAACAAATTAATATTGAATTAGAAAATGTCTGCGCTTGTGAGATGGAAGGCACTTCAATTGCACAAGCTTGTTATCTTCTCGATACTAAGTTTGTTTCTATTCGCTTTATTTCGGATATTGTTGGAACTGAAGAACAAGTAAAAGATTATGGAACATTTGAAAAACTAATGGCTAAGAAAAGTGCAAATATTTGCTTTGATATAGTATCGAAAATAAAGTAGCAACTTTTAAAAATTAATTTAAGTTTTTTTATAAAAATGAAAAATATCAGTAATCTCGATTCTTACTCTTTAGTATTTGATTTAAAAAAGAAAATTTTTACTTATATTTAATGTAGATTTTTAAAAATTAGAAGTGATAGAATTATAGGCGCATTGATTGATATTGCTAAGAATAATATATGGAAAAAAGTCTTGAAGAATCAGAATTTCTTGGAAAAGAAAAAATAAGTAAAATTTTGTTAAAACTAGCACCACCGGTTATGCTAGCGCAGTTGATATCAGCTTTATACAATATTGTTGATAGCCTTTTTGTTGGAAGATTATCTAATGATGCTCTGACAGCTTTAGGTGTTATCTATCCTTTGCAGTGGGTTATTATGGCTTTATCGGTGGGAACTGGTGTTGGTGTCAACGCCTATATGGATCATAAATTTGCTCAGGGAAAAACTGAAGAAGCTAATAAAGCAGCCGGGGTAGGTATTATTCTTGAAATTTTGGAATGGGCTTTATTTTCTTTGCTCATTGTTTTAGTTATAAAACCCTTTGTCAATTTTACAATTAATACAGAGCAGGCGATTGGTGATGCGATAATCTATGGTTATATTGTCTGTTGTGGTTCTATCTTTCAATTCCTGGATGGAACATTTAGTAAAGTCCATCAGTCTAAAGGAAATATGATTGTTCCGATGATTGCTCAACTTACTGGTGCAATTATTAATATTATTTTGGATCCTATTTTGATTTTTGGCTTAGGACCAATTCCTAAACTTGGAGTAGCCGGTGCTGGATTTGCAACAGTTATCGGTCAATTTGTCACTTGTTTAATCACAGGTGTTAAAGGCTTTAGAAAACCACCTGCTTTAAAAGAGTTTCATCATTATGCTAAAAGAATTTTTCATTATGGATATTCATATATAGTTTCGCAAGCTTTGGCTTCGGTATATATTATTGTTTTAAATTTTATATTGGGTGGCTTTTCCGATGCTGGAGTAACAGTACTTGGTCTTTATTACAAGATGCAGAGTTTCTTTTTTATTCCGATTGGTGGTCTTCAGACTTGTGTTGTGCCAATTATCAGCTATAATCATGCGATAAATAATTCTTTAAGAATTAAAAAGACCATGAATTATTCGTATTTAATAGCTATTTTATTTATGGTTATCGGTGTTTTCTGCTTTTTGGTCATTCCCGATAAATGTATACTTTTATTCAGTAAGGATGCTGAAGTTATGAAAGTTGGTGTGGTGGCATTTAGAATAATTGGTTGTAGTTTCTTTTCCGCTGTTTTTTCACTTATGACACCGGTTTTTTTCCAATCTATCGGTGAAGGGAAAAAAGGGTTATTGATTTCTTTGACCAGACAAATATTTTGCTTAATTCCTATTTTTTATCTATTTTCTTTAATAGGTCTTGATTATACATGGATTGCTTTTCCATTATCAGAAACTGTAGCAGGTATTGTTGGTATAATTTTATATCATAATATTTTGAAAAAATGGGGAGTTTCAGCTTTTACAAAAAAGGAAGAGAAAAATGATTGATTTTAAAGATATAGAAGAAACAGTGATAAATAATTTTTATGGTGGAAAAGGTGATATCTATTGCCGAATGTTTAAAGATGAAAATGGAAAAATCTTAGTCTCGAGAGTTCCGGCTAAAAGCAGTATTGGTCTTCATAAACATGAATATAATTCTGAAATAGTATATGTTATTTCAGGCGAAATTAAATGTATTCTCGATGGAAAAGAAGAAATAGTAAAAAAGGGACAATGCCATTATTGTCCCAAGGGTCATTCTCATGAAATAATCAACGAAAAAGATGAAGAATGCTGTACTTTTAATGTTGTACTATAATTAATTATCCAAAATTGAAATTCTAATTAACAAGGCATTGATGGTTTCAAAAATTTGATCTAATGTAAGATCGATTTTATCACGCATATAATCCAAAACTAAATGGAGAATTCCATTGATCATAATGTTGACTTCTGCTTTTTTAATATCAGGATTTTTCGATAAAGCGGTTAATGTTTTATCTTCGATAACTTTTGAATAAATCATCTTTTTTAGTTTGTCCATAAATAAAACAGGGTATTTAGCAGTCATTATCAAGCGATATTGTTCTTCGTTATTCTTAAGAAGTTCAAATATCAAATTTAAATAAGGCATAAATGAGGTGGAATTATCTAAATAGGCTTTATTCAAAGCTTCTTCAATAACATCAAGTACTTCATTTTCCATTTCTTCGATAATGTCATAAATATCTCTATAGTGTAAATAGAAAGTACTTTTAGAAATATCAGCCCTTTCAATAAGGTCCTTTACTGTTATTTTTTCAACAACTTTATTTTCCTTTAATAATTCAGCAAAAGCTTTACGAATATTGTTTTTTGTGCGAATTGAATTTCTATATGTATTCATTTTTCTCCTTAAATGTACCAATTCTGTACTTTAGTCCAATATTGAACTAAAGTCAATAATTAGTATTTTTAACTTGCCAACAATGATAGTATAGTACTTTTATTGAACAAAGTAAACCTGTGTCCAATATTAGACTTAAGTTTATATTTGTTCTTGGAGGTGAGAAATGAAAGTACTTGAAGTAAATAATCTTACAAAAGACTATGGTTCAGGCCGAGGAGTTTTCGATGTATCATTCTCAGTTTCTAAAGGAGAGGTTTATGGCTTTTTAGGTCCTAATGGTGCTGGTAAATCAACAACTATTAGACATATCATGGGTTTTTCTAAGCCAGATAGTGGTGAAACAAAAATATTTGATAAGAATACCTTTAATAAGTATTATGAGCTATTAAATAAAGTGGGATATATTCCTGGTGAAATCGCTCTTCCTTCGGGATTAACTGGTTATGAATTTTTGAAAATGATGCAAGATTTGCAACATATTCATAATCAAGCTAGACTTGATGAAATGTTGAATCTATTTAAACTTGAACCAAATGTCTTAAATGGTGAGACAAAAAGAATGAGTTTAGGTGTCAAAAGAAAACTTGCTGTTGTAACAGCATTTATGCATGATCCAGAAGTTTTAATTCTTGATGAACCGACCAGTGGGCTTGATCCAGTCATGCAGGAAGTGTTCATCAAATTTATTGAAAATGAAAAGAAAAGAGGAAAGACAATTCTCTTGTCCAGCCATATTTTCTCTGAAGTTGATGCTACTTGCGATCGAATTGGAATCATTAAAGACGGAAAGATTGTCTCTGAATTTGTCGCTAATGATTTAAAGCATTCAGCAATTAAAACTTATAGATTGACATTTAATAATCTTGAAGACTATCAAAGATTTTTAAATGATAAAGAAAATGTTAGTGTTGTCAATATTTTAAAATCAAATCCAGAAAAAAAGAGAATATTAGTTTCAACTAATGATAGTGATATCAATAAAGCGATCTCTATTTTCTCCCGTTACGAATTAGATGAATTCTCTAATCGTAAAGAGACTTTGGAAGATTACTTTATGAAGTTCTATAAAGAAGAAAAAGATTTCAAGAAAGGAGCCTTATAATGAGTGTTATCGAGTTAAGAAACTTAACAAAAGATTATGGTGATCATCGTGGAATTTTTGATTTGACCCTCAATATTGAAAAAGGGGAAATGGTTGGATTTGTCGGAACTAATGGATCAGGTAAAACAACGACAATCAGAAGTATTATGGGTTTTATCGAACCATCTTGTGGAACGGTAAAAGTCAATGGACTAGAAGCTTGGGATCATTCAAGTGAATATGTTAAACATGTTGGTTATGTTCCTGGAGAAATCGCTTTTCCTGATTTAGCTACCGGAACAGAATTCTTAAAAAGTCAAGCTAACTTTTTAAATATGAAAAGTATGGATTATGCTAATGAATTGATTGAAAAATTACAATTGGACCCAAGAGCTAATCTAAAAAGAATGAGTAAGGGTATGAAACAAAAAACAGCTTTGGTTGCTGCTTTGATGAATAATCCTGACATAATTCTTCTCGATGAACCAACAACTGGACTTGATCCTTTGATGCGTGATGCATTTTTGGAAATAATAAAAAATGAACATCAAAAAGGAAAGACAATCTTCATGAGTTCTCATATGTTTGAAGAAATGGAAGAAACCTGTGATAGAGTTGCTTTAATCAATGATGGAAGAATCATCGATATTGCCGATATGCATCAAATTCATAATAGGCCTGTTCGTGATTTTAAAATTGAATTTAAAAATCATGATGATTTCTTAAAATTTGAAACACTTCCAATAGTGATATTGAGAAAGCAAGAACAATATAATCAAGTTACTATCCGCATAGATAAAAAGAAAATGACTTCGTTATTCCGAATATTAACGGAATATGATGTTAAGTTTATCGTGGAAGTCAAGTACACTTTGGAACGTCATTTTAATGAAATAATTCATTCAAAATTAGAAAAGGAGAATAATTAAATGTTTAGTAAAGCGTTATTTAAACAATCATGCAAAGCTAACGGCGTAATGTGGTCGATAATTACCGCTGCCGTCTGCTTCATGTTAGCTTGCGGAATGTTGATCAGTGGTTCAGGAAATATTTCTGATATAAAAAATTCGGTCGAAGATACGATAATTGTTGAAACAATTGATTCCAATATGGATAAGCAAGCATTAACTTTCTATGAAAGAGCCAATCAAGGTACAAAATTATTTGATAATAGTTTTGTTCTTGAATATAAAAATGAATTTTTAGCCAATAAAGAAAAGGCTGATGAATATTCTCAAAAAGTTGATGCTTGGTTAGTTACAATGCCAGTTCAAACAAATTATAACAATATGCAAGAATATTTATTAGCTATGCAAAATTGGCAACAAAATGTTCCAGCATATGAAGAAAATTCAGTCGAAATGTATTATATTGGACTTGTATCTCAATGGCTTGAACAAGCACCAAAGTCTAGTGATTTTGAAAGTACTGAAGCTTATCAACAAGCTTTAGCTGCTTGGAACAATAATAAACCTACTTCTATATATGCTACTTATGCAACGGTTGCTAAAGAAAAAATTTCTGAAGTTTATTTAGCAGCAGTAAAAGATGTCCAAGATCAAGCTTTAGTCGAAGCTAAAAAATTAGATGAAAAAAATGATGAAAATTCATCAGCTTATAAAGAAATTATGGGTTCAATGCTTTTTGCTATCAACCCCGGTTCTAACTTTGATTCTATGTATGAAGAATATGAACCAGGATCTACACCAAAAGAAGATTATGATGTTGCAACCTTAGTTCAAAATATCACTGTCAGCGATTTAGTAAATTGGGCAAAAGGTGAAGAAGCTAGTGACATTAAAACTTATTTAAATAGCGATACAAGAAAAGATTATCGAATCGAACGTACACAATATGCCACTCCAATTCTTCTTGCTGGCAATTTAACCAGTGAAGAAACAACACAAAAAATGTTGATTGCTTTAAATGAATTCGGTGTAACAAAAGAAAAATATGATAGCTTTGGTTATACCTATGAAGGTGTTAAAAAGAGTACAACAACTTCAATTATCGCCTATCAAGCAAGACTCGATTATGAAATTTCATTGATCAACCGCGATGATTATCAAACAGAAGAAGCTTATAATGCAGCGGTTTTGGAAGCTACAAATAAATTACAAACAGAATTATCCAATGGTTTATTAGATGCTTTACCAAGTGAAGTATCCGATGCTATTGAAGAAATTGGTAAAATGGATTTATATGCTTTAATCGTCGGTTCAATCTTCTTCAAGATGGCTGGTTTATTACTTCCTATCATCTATATCATCATGGTTTCAAATAACCTCATTTCTGGTCAAGTCGATTCTGGAAGTATGGCCTATGTCTTATCTACTTCAACCAAAAGAAAAGAAGTTACATTTACTCAAGCTTGCTATTTGATTGGTTCCTTATTCTTGATGATGTGCGCTACAACAATTACAAGCTGCATATGCTTTGCCTTTGTTGATCCATCGGTAACTGAACTTACATATGGAAAGTTAATCTTATTGAATCTTGGTGCCTTCATCACATTATTTGCCATCTCTGGTATCAACTTCTTAACTTCTTGTTGGTTTGATAGAAGTAAACGTTCAATGGCTTTAGGCGGTGGCTTCAGCATGTTCTTCCTCGTTGCTACAATGCTCGGTTTATTCGGTTCACAAGTCATCCCATCAGTTGTTCGTTTAGATGCTTTAAATAATTTCAACTATGTATCTTTGATTACATTGTTTGATTCAGTATCTATTATTAGTGGAACAACAACATTTATCTGGAAGTTAGCAATATTATTTGTTATCGGTCTTGTTGGATATGTCATTGGTTCTATAAGATTTAAAAAGAAAGATTTACCACTATAATAAAAATAAAAGTGCTAGGAAAAAATTAACTTAGCACTTTTTTGGTGCAATAGACACAAAAAAGAGTTGACCTGGATTGGTCAACCTTTTAAATTACTATCTTAATATTTTTTAATCAATATAGGCGTAGCATTGTATATATTGCGATGTGAGGGATGAAAATATTATTTTCTTTCTACCAAATTTTTTAATCTTTATATCCAGCTTTTTTTCGATTGGCTAAACAATAATTTTTTAATTTAATAATATCTTGTTCTTTGATTTCTACAAAATGGCCACGACCAATTTTGGTATCAAGGTGGCCGATTTTAATTCTTTCCAAAGATTTAACGCGGTGATTTAAAGCTTCAAACATACGGCGAACTTCGCGGTTTTTACCTTCATGAATGGTTAGAATGACTTCGCTTTCTTCCATGGTTACTGAAACTATTTCAGCTTTAGCAGGGGCGGTTAAACCATCTTCAAGCATGATACCTTTTTCCAGTTGTTTCAATTCAGTAGAAGTTATTCTTCCAGTAATTTTAGCTAAATAACTTTTTGGAAGTTCACCAGAAGGGTGCATAATCAAATTAGCAAAATTACCATCATCGGTTAAAATTATTAAACCTGATGTATCGATATCTAAACGACCGACAGGGAAAAGTCTTCCATATTTTTCAGGGATAAGTTCTGCTATTGTTCTCCTGCCACGATCATCTTTCATGGTAGTTAAAACGCCTAATGGTTTGTTGAAAAGAAGATAGGTATAACCAGATTTAGTTTGTGGTTTTAATATTTTTCCATCAATTTCTATTGTTACATCATCTTCGAACTTGGTTCCCATAGCAGTTATAGTTTCGCCATTGACTTTAACTTTTCCTTCTTGAATTAATTCTTCAGCTTTGCGGCGGGAACAATATCCGCGATCAGCAATAATTTTTTGTAATCTATTTTCCATGTGCTTATTTTATCATAATATGGATAAAATGACTATTATCTAAAAAATAGTAAGCCGAGAATAATAGCGATAGACATACCGACAAAATCAGCGAATAAACCAACAGGAAGAGCATGTTTCCATTTTGTAATTCCAACAGAGGAAAAATAAAGAGCTAAAACATAAATTGTTGTATCGGTTGATCCTTGAATGGTTGAAGCGATTTTACAGCTAAGACTATCAGCATCGCTAGCACAGATTGAAGATAAAGCAGCGATTGAAGCTGAACCAGAAATCGGACGGAATATAACCATAGGAGTTAAATCTGCTATAAGGTTAGCAGAAGGAAAAATTCTTCCGAGCAAAGCGGCTAAATCTTTTAATATTCCACAAGATTTTAATAAAGATACCGCCATAACCATTGCAATCACCGAAGGAAATACTTCGGTAAAAAGATTTAATCCATCTTTACATCCTTTAGCAAAAATATCATAAGCTTTAACTTTTTTTATGCCTGCCAGTAAAAATGTAAATAAAATTAAGCAGGGAATCATCAATAAAGATAAGGTAGATATCATTTTTTCATTCTCTTTTTCTTTAAAATTCTATCGAGCCATAATCCAGCTACACAAGCCATGAATGTTGAAAATATACCAAGAAGAACAAAATCAGCAGGATTAGAAGAACCATACATTTGTCTTATAGCTAAAACAGAAGTTGGTATAATTGTAACTCCAGCAGTATTTAAAACAAGAAATGTCACCATTGAATCGGTAGCAACACCCTCTTTCTCTTTGCTTAAGCTCTTCATTCTTTTCATGGCATTTAAACCGCTAGGAGTAGCAGCAAAACCTAGACCGAACATATTGGCAGCAATATTTGTAGAAATATATTTAAAAGTTTGCTCATCATCTAATTCAGGCATTAAAAAATGCAATAATGGATGAAGTAATTTAGCTATAAATTTAATAACTCCTACTTCATCTAAAATATACATGATACCATTCCAGAAAACTGCTGAGAAAACAAGAGCAACTGCAATTTTAAGACCATCTTCAGGAATGGACAAAATAACATTTGCCATATCGATAAAACGGCCAGTAATCAATCCATAGATTAAAGATAAAACAGCAATTCCAATAAAAATTTTATTCATTTAAAAACCTCGACCAAAGTATTTCATTATTTTTTCTTAACTGACATTCTAAAAGATTATTATTGTTATCGAATCTATATATTTTATATGTATTATCATCAAGTTTATTTTTCTCTATTGTCAAACCGATATTTTTTTCACTTTTGATAATTTTATCGTTGATATAATTGATTCCTTTCTCCAAAAAATTAATGTAATAATAATTATTAAAAAAATATTCATATAGACTTTCATGAATAGAAAAGTCATTTCCACAATTTAAAGTTACTATAACAAGTTCAAAATCTTCTTTTTTGGCACTGGTTACCAAAGTTCTTTTGGCTTTATATGTATAGCCAGTTTTTCCGCCAGTACAATATTGATATCTATGAAGTAATTTATTTTTGTTTCTCCAAGAAACATTATTGATGGAATAATTTTTGGTGCTGACAATTGCTTTAAAAAGATTATTTTCAAGGCAATAGGAATATAAAGAAGCAATATCAAAACTAGTAGAAATATTTCCTTCATCATCGATATCTAATCCTGAAGGGTTATTAAAAGTACTATCTGATAGATTTAATTCTTGTGCTTTTTCATTCATTTTTAAAGCAAAATTATCATTTTTTTCAATATGTCTGCTGATAGCCGAAGCAGCATCATTTCCCGAACGAAGCAAAAGACCATAGGTTAAATCTAATATAGAAATCTTATCTCCTAATTTTAAATATATTGAGCTTCCTTCCATCTTTGTATCTTTGTCTTCGATGGTTACCATGTCAAAAATTTCTCCGCTTTCTAAAGCCAGAATAGCGGTCATTATTTTTGAAATTGAAGCAACAGATCTTTTTAAATTGATATTTTTTCCTGCTAAAACTTCCTTAGTTTTAGCATTCATGACAATATAGCTAGAACAATTAATATCAGGAAATATATTGCTTTTGATATTTACAAAATGAGAATTAAAAATAAGAAAGAAAAATAAGATAATTTTTTTCATATTAAAATAAATGCATAAGAAATAAATAAGATACCTCTTTACAATAAAAGATATAAAAAAACATTTTACTTACTTTTTAATTAATATAGAAAAAATCTCAATTTTTCTTTAATTTTTCTCTGCTTTTTGCTATACTTTTCAAGCGGTGTTTTTTATGACAGAAATTATATCAATTGCAAATCAAAAAGGTGGAGTTGGAAAAACTACCACTGCTATAAATTTATCAGCTTGTTTAGGCGCCAGCAATAAAAAAGTTTTGTTGATCGATTTAGACCCTCAAGGAAATTGTTCAAGAGGGATAGGAGTGGATTCAACAGTTTTAAAAAGAACTATTGCTGATGCTCTTTTAATGACCGCAGATGTAAAAAAAGTTTTGAAAAAAAACGTTATAAAAAACGTTGATTTATTACCAGCTAACCTTTCATTAGCTCTTGTTGAATCAACTCTTATCAATAATGGAAATTCACCAGATTACTATACACTCAAAAGAACGATAGAACCAATAATTGAAAAATATGATTTTGTAATTATCGATTGCCCTCCTTCTTTAGGATTTTTCTCTGGCAATGCTTTAACATGCTCAACTTCTGTTTTGATTCCTGTACAATGCGAATATTTTGCTATGGAAGCAGTAGCACAAATTTTATCAACAATAAAAAGTATTCAATCCACTACTAATGAAAACTTGGATATTCTCGGTTTCTTGTTGACTATGTTTGATGCAAGAGCAAGATTATGCACCGAAGTAAGTTCGGAAATTACTGGAATATTCAAAGAAAAAACTTTGGCAACATCAATTCCAAGGAATATAACATTGGCCGAATGTACAGCTTTAGGAAAACCGATAATAAATTATAAACCTAAAGCAGCGGGAACATTAGCCTATTCTTCTTTAGCAAGAGAGGTTATTGATTATGTCAATAAAAAAGACATCTAAAAAACAGGTCAATTCCAAGACCAGCATTTCAGGAAAATTAACCCAATTAATTAAACAATACGAAGGAAAAACCATTTCAAGCCAAATTGAAAGAAACCTTCAAAGCACCAATGTTGCCATTTTTGATATGGCCAAAACTCCGGTATTAGATTTATTTGATGAGAATTATTTCAATAAAGAAATTAATGAAGATCGAAATCAAGTCTTTCCGGTTTTTCTTTTTATAAATAAAGACAAGCCCACAGTTTTTTCAGGATGGGAAGAATATATATCAGCTAAAAAACAAAACAAAAATTCTTTTCAAGGACATCTTTTAAAACATGTCACAGAAGAACAAGCTATTTTATATTATTTAGAATATCTGAAAAATAATGCCGATAACCCATTAATTCAAGCAATAGCATATAAGAAACTAAAGGAAAAATTAAATCTAAGTTACTCAGAATTAAGCAAATTAATTCATGTCTCTAAATCTCAGTTGATAAATTATGCAGAATTGCTCTCTTTACCTGAAGATATAAAGAAAGCAATATTAAATCATAAATTATCTTATAGTTCAGCAAGACCACTTAATGGGTTAAGTACAGATGAACAAAAAGAAGAAGTATTTAAAAAGATAATCGATAATAAATTAACTACCCATGAAATAGAAGAATTAGTAAGAACATATAAAAATCCTAATTTAAATTCCCTATTAAAAATAGAAGTAGATCAAAATAAAATTGTCATAAGATGCCAATCATCAGATGAAGCTAAAAGTATAGCTAAAAAATTACAAAATATGAAATTAAAATAAAAAAAGAAGAATTCACAAAAGTTTTCTTCTTTTTTTATACTTTGATAGCACTCCTCCCAAACCTTTCCATTTTTTTTATCTTTAACATAATGGTTTAAAAGTAATTAAAGATAGCACTACTCCCAAACAATCCTGAAAGCTAAATTGACCGCTCAAAAGTTTAAAAGTAATTAAAGATAGCACTACTCCCAAACAGTTAAACCTAATACTTCACCACCTCTCATGTTTAAAAGTAATTAAAGATAGCACTACTCCCAAACCATTTTCATAAGGGAAAATCGCTCTTTTCCGTTTAAAAGTAATTAAAGATAGCACTACTCCCAAACCTCAAATATAAGGTAAAATAGTGCATCTATTGATATTATATATGGTTATTTTAAATAACACAAATATCTTCATCTAAAATTTTAATATGGTCGAAAATACTTGTTTTGAATTCTACATTTTCTATATCTATTATTTTTATTCCATTATATTTGTTTGTTCTAATTAAAGAATCAAGTTCATTTTCTTCTAAAAATGCTAAAAGATTATAGAAAACAAATATTTTTATTCCTCGTAGTTCAAAAGATATATTAATGTAATTATTTATTCTATCTATTAAGTCTGGTGAATCATCCTGTAATGAAAGACTAAGTAATTTGATAATATCATCTTCATCTACTTCAATATCGTAAGATATATTTATTGGTGAATTTATTTTAATTTGTTTGGCACATTCTTCTAAAATTTCATTTATTTTTTCTGAAGTACTTCTTAAAATTTCTATTTCTTCTTTTTTTATTCTTCTAATAAGAACATTTAAATTCTTTTTTGAATTTGAATCTAAATTGATAATCGATGAAATGAAGTCAACATAGTCACTTAGTTTTAATTCTTTATAGTTTTCATCTAATATTTGAATATAGCTGTCTTCATATTGAAGATCAGAATTACTAAGTATTTTGTATAGTATTTTTTTGTTTTTTATAACTAATAAATAACTATCTATATTGGAAATATCGTCGCATATATTTAATGCATTAATTGCTAATTTTTTCATAATCTTACCACCTTATCACAGCTCATAACTACATCTGTTTTCATTTCTCCTATAAGATTTTCAATAGACATAAATTGAGCTTCGGTCAATGTCAAAACAGATACTGCACCTTCTGGTGGAAGATTCTTTTTAAGTTCTAGCATAGTAGAATTTACTATTGAAGGATTTAAGGCTAATTTGGTAAAGACACTTTCTTGCATTCTAAAAAAACCATTTTTCTTAAGCATTCTCACAAATTGTGTATATTCTTTAATATCTTTTTTGGTTGTTGATGGTAAATCAAAAAACAATATCATTCTCATAAAAACATTACTCATATTCTTTTATAAATTTTATTTTTGATGCATCTTCAGATGCTAGTGCATTTAATAAGGAAGCTACATATAAAGAGATTGCGTTAGATAATGTTTGTTTTTGACCATCAAATAAAAATGTTTCAGATAAGACTTCTATAAGTTTGTCTTTGAAGTTATCACTGGTTAAGTCCTTTACTCTTTTATCAATAAAAGGTCTAACTGGTTCCATAAAATCACAAGCTAAATTGAAGTAATTTGTTTCACCTATATGATGAATTCCAAGTTGTGTTAAGTATCCTTTAGCAACAATTGCTTTGCTGAATTGAGAAAGAATAATTGTATATCCATAATTTAAATAAGTGTTTATTTCATTGTTGTTATTTCTTGTGAAATTTTCTCCATATATTCTATTAAAATAAAATTTAGCCGCATGTCCTTCTCTATTAGTGATATCACCTATTTGAACATTATTTGCAAATTCTAATAGAATTAAGCTATCATCATTTGAAATAGTACTTAAAACATTTGCTTGATTTTTTATTTTTTCAACAATTATTTTTTGCCACACTAAATCTTTTGCTTCGTTTGACCAGCAAATTTGTTGTTTTATACGTTTATAGGAGATACTATCACCATAATAAGGAACAAGTTCAGAAAAAGGTTCTTTCTTTTCATTGCAGAAAACTACTTTAATCTTTTTTCTTACAAGTTCAGATAGTAAAGATGAAGTGATTGCGACAGCTGTTGATTCAACAATAAGTGTTTGAATCTCATCGATATTGATTCTTTTAATTTCGTCAGGGGTTTTAAAAACTAAATAATTAAGCGACAATTCTAATTTACTGTGTGTTGAAACAACAACTGTTCTAAATCCCATACTAAATTAATTCCTCTTTGCCTTTAAATAATCCTGAAGGTGATTCGTTGACAATATAGACTTTTTCATTAGTTATAGTCATAGTTTTTAAAAATACTTTTGTAAAATTTTCGAAAAAAGCAGTTTCAAACTTCGCCTGTTCATTGGATCTTGATAAAATTTTTATCATATTTAGTAAAGTATCAATTTGCTTTTTTAATGACAAGTTATTGAAATCTTCCTCTTTCATTTCTCTAGATTGAACGATATATGCAGTATAATCATAAATTGTTTTATTATATTGTTCTTTAATTGATTTAAATATTTCTAAATTATGATTTTTATCAATTAAAAATTTATCTCCATCTTTATTAACTATAAATTCTTGTGAAGTTAGTTCTCCATCATCTAGTTCATCTATTTTCTTTAAACATTTATTTAGATAAATTAAATAATCATTGTCTAAATAATTTTGATAAGCCATTTTATACTTGTTTTGTTTTTCTTTTGATGTATATATCAAATAATAGCAACCATTATATCTAATTTTTTGATTTAAATAAATCTTTCTTAAAACTTTAATATCGGTAGCTTTTTCATCATCAATCATTATTTTAGCTATTGTGTTTAGATCATTTTTATATTGCTTTAAATATAGAGTAGGGACACGACAAAGTTTTTTAACTGTTTTATTTTTGAGTTTATACTCTACAGCAATAATATAAGATTGGCTTAATTGTGAATATCCTCCATACTTTTTAGTATCACTCATTGGACCTTTAGTATGAAGTGGAATGAGTCCGGTTTCTTTGTCACCAGATTTTTTGAATATTGTTTCTTTGTAGAATTTTCCAGAGTCATAATCTGGTTTATAAGTAATTAAAGCATCATGTCTTAAACAGCTTGTTTTAATTTTATCTTTTAAATTATTCTTATCAATATAGTTTATTAATCTTTTTTCCATGTTAAAGGAAATATTTTTATGGTCCTCTTTTTTCTCTTTAAACATATAGAAAATATCAGTATATAAAGTTGTTAAAATATTTCCACAAACAATATTTAAATAAGCATCAACAGCATGGTGAGCGTCATTTAAATCTCTCATCTTTGCTATTTCATATTCTTTTCTTAAAAGTGATGGGAAAGATGCTTTTGAAAATATAATTTTAGTTTCAGGATATTTTATTTCAAATATTCTTTTAATTTGAATATTAGAATAATTAACAACATTTATTTGTCTATTAATAAAGGCATTAATTTCATCAGCATTTAATTCTTTTGTTCTTTTTAATCTATTATATTTCTCTTCAGAAATGATTTTTCGTGCATAATAACCTTTCCATTTATCTAACATATTGTTTCTGATTTCATCGCAGATAGGATAGATATCTTTTTTTACTTTTTGGTTGTAGTCTTTGCTTACTAAAACCATATTATCTAAAGAATCATCTTTGATCATACTTTGTGGAATAATGTGATCTATATCATATTTGCCATTAATAACATCATTGATATCCATTATTTTTCCAGTATAAAAATCAATTCCCATTTGCATGAAATAAAGATAAATATGTTTTCCTTTTAATTGAATTTTTTTGTTTTCAAGATTTGTAAGTAACTCTTTTTTCTCATCGGACGTTAAAACTTTATCGTTAGTAATTTGCTTTTTTAGTTGAACATAACGAGATTTAGTTTCTTCTTTCTTTCCATCAGTTCTGGTTACTTCCATCATTATTTTTTGTGGAGCTTTTCCTGCTGCTTTAATTACATCATCAACAACAGCTAGTGTTTGAATAATACTTCTGCGCATTAAAGCAGGGGTACTATCTAATATATCTTCAATTTGTTCCTCAGTAGTTTTATCCGCAGTAAGTGTATTATTAAAATCTGCTATTTTTTGATTGAAACCATATTTTTCGTTATTTAAAATTTCTTGAAGGTTTTCATTCGTTTCTTCAAGTATATTTAAAATGGAATGCAAAATGCCATTATCATCAACATAATACATTTCAAGTTGATCACCGCCACATAGGAATTTCTTTGATAATCTTCCCCATTTATTTGTTGGTGTATTTAAATATTCTTTAATAAATTCATCGGTTAAGTTGAAGTTACTTGAAACAAATTTTTTCAATTCCTTTTTATCATCAGCATAGATAGTTGCAAACTTAATTAATTCTTCGCAAAGATTTATATTTTTAGAATTATTTAAATCAAGATGTTTTCCATAAAAAGCATGGCTTACTGCATTAAAAGGATCTGTTGCTTTAATATTGCTTATGCTTATATCATTTGCTTTTGTTGACCTAGTTTTAGAAAAATAAGTTCTTATTTGTTCAATTGTAGTTGTTTTCCGGCTTAAAATGAAATTTAAAACATTATTCTTTTCAGAAGCACTTAAGTAATCTCCGTTGACTTGCATTTTATTTAAACGATCTAGTGCTAAATATTTTTCGTAGTATAAAGATGTTTTAGGCAATACTGTTTCACCAACTAAATAAGTACAGCTATTTGTTAGTTTTTTAAAGAAATTATCTCTTGTTTTTGGAGTATCTATAATTTCATTGATATTCCAAGGTGTAATTTTTGCTTTTTCTTGTCCTTCTTTTTTTACAACCCAAGAATGAGCATCTGATTCATTATTTAATGGACCATAGTAATATGGAACTCTAAATTTAAATATCTTAATAATCTTATCTGAAATATCATTTAAGAAAGGATATTTCTTTCCTGCATTTTCTAGAATTTTCTTGAGTTCTCTTAAATGGAATTGATGCGGTATTAAACTTGTGCAAGCATTTGCTTGTTTTTTAAACAAATCCCCTTTACATGCTTTTTCATAAAGAGCATTATAGGTTTCTTTATCATCGATGTCTTTTTCATTATTTTCTAAAATCTTTTTTATATATTTATTTAATTCTTCTAATTTTCCACCTTGAACGAAAGATAAATAATTAGTTTCTTTAAATTTTTCAGTTGGCTCTTGTTTAAAAACAGAATAATATATTCTATCTTTACCATCATTGCCTAATTTATTATCTAAATCTTTCAAAATTGTTTTAAGAGATTTTAAGTCATCTTTATGCTCTTCGTAAATTTGAACCATTGCTTCTGAAATTTCTTTATTTTTTCCTAATAGTTCTTTTAAAATTATATAATCATAGTATTTTTTAGCAATCAAAACTAAATTGAAAGCATCTCCTAATGCTTTGGAAATATCAGCTTCTGAATTTTCAAAATCTTTAGTAAAATCTACAGAAATATCTTCAGTGTCTTCATTAATTTTTTTAAGACTAAAACTTCCACCAACGATAATTGTTTTAAACAAATTTATATAATTTTTAATATTTTCAGATCTTTCTTTACTGGAAATAAATAATTTATCAATTTCTTGTTGCTTTTTAACTTTATTGAGATTATTGTTTTCTAGTATTGTAAAAAGTTCATTATAGGATTCGGGTTTAATATAAGTTGTTTTATCTGTCGCATCTTCACTACTATCTACTTCAAGCAAAGATAAAGTTTGGTTTATTTCTTCTATTGTAGAAATAGGAGGAATATCATTTCCCATTTCACCTTCGGTAAGGAAGTTTCCACGATATTTAACAATATGATGAATAGCTAAATATACATAGCGCAAATTAGATAAAGCTTCTTCATCGTTTTCAATTAAAGCTTTTCTTAAATGCCAGATTGTTGGATATTTTGTATAGTATTGTTTTTCTTCATCATGGGTTTTAAAAATTAAATTTTTTCCAATTTCATTACCATCGGAATCTTTGGCTTTATCTTCTTCCCAATAAGTTGAATTTGCTAATCTTAAGAAGAAGGTTTTATCAACTTTTGCCATTTCTTCAGCAAATAATTGCTTCAAAAGAACTAGTCTATATTTTCTTCTAGCTAATCTTCTTTTGTTTGATCTATAGGTGCGTCTTTCTTTACAATCTTTTGCTTCAGAAAAGATTCTAGCACCCCAAGCCGTTTTTCCTTTTAGACGCAAAAAATTGTAGTCTTCGTCTGTTGCAGCCCAGCCTACTGAATTAGAGCCAAGGTCTAATCCTAGATAATAATTTTTTTCCATGTTAAGCACTCCTTTAAAACTCGTCTAATTTTATCTGTATTTGTATTGTAACATTAATGAAATAAAAAATGCAAAAAAAATATCCTCTTACGAGGATTGGCATAATTGCCTGGAATTTTAGCTAAAGCTTATTTGGACTTCGTAATGCTATCTTTTTTAACTACAGCCATATATTACGATTTTGTTTTAATTTTGTCAAATATATTTTTTATTTGTGTTAACATTAATCAATATGTTTTTTTCTATTTTTAAAAGATATTCTTTTCTTTCAATACCATCGGCATATCCGGTTAATTTATTGTTTGATCCAACGACTCTATGACAAGGTATAAAAATAGATAAATGATTTCTTCCTACAGCATGCCCAACTGCTCTTGATGACATTTTTTCTATTCCCCGATTTTCAGCAATTTCTTCAGCTATTTTTCCATATGTTGTTGTTTCGCCATATGGAATGGCAAGAAGAATTTTCCATACTTCTTTTTGAAATTCAGTTCCAATAATATGCAAAGGAATATCAATATTATTTTGCTGTTTTTGAAAGTAGTTATCAAGCCATTTTTTAGCTTTATTAAGTGTATCGTTTTCTTCTGAAAATGCATCGCCTAAATCAATATCAGCGTAGTATTTTTGGTTTTCAAACCAAGCACCAAATAATCCGATTTCATCTGAAGCAAGAAGAATTTTTCCCAGTGGAGAATTATAGTAACTTATATATTTCATAATTTAATCACCTAAAATTTATTTGTAAATAACAAATCCGTTTTTATCTAACTTTATATCTTTACATCTATTTCCGGATACATGCCAAATATAAAGAGAAGCAACACTGCAATATGGACTAAATCTTCTTCTATATTTTTCAAATAAGTCTTTAGTTATTTTCTTATGATGATAAATCATTTTTAGTCCTCTTTGAATTGCAAGATCATTATAGCTAAATATATTTTTTCTCTGCAAGCAAAAAAGAAGAATCATTTCAGCAGTCCAGCGTCCTATCCCTTTTAAAGAAGAAAGATATGAAATAGCTTCTTCATCTTCCATGTTATTTATTTCATTTAAATTGAATATTCCACTATTTATTTTTTTAGCAAAGTCCTTTATATAATCTACTTTTCTATAAGTTAAACCGCAGGATTGTAGTTCATCATCATTGATATTTAAAATTGTCTCTGGAGTAATATTTATCAATTTAGTTTTAATTCTGTTCCAAATTGTAGTCTGGGCAAAAGTAGATATTTGCTGCCCAATTATATGATGAAGAACAGCTTCGAATAGATTATCATCACATTCTCTTTCTATTATGCCTATTTTATTGATTATATATTGCATTTTTTTATCTTTAGTAGATAGATAGTTTATTTCTTTTTCATCATATTGAAAGTGCATTTGGTACTCCATTAACTTTAAATAATTCTTATATACTTATAGTTTAATAGAAAAATAGATATTTTTTAATTAAATACACAATCAAAAACTTCAGCAGTCCATTCTTTAGGATGGCAGAAAAAGAATGTTTCGTGATTCATGTTTTGTTCTCTTATATCAGGATTTTTAAAATGTTTTAAATATCTTTTACGATATTTTTTACCCATACCTAAGGCATAAAATATATGAACTTTTGTATTTTCTTGGTAGATATTATTGTCTATTTTTGTTACAAGGTCAGAAACATATTGATTATAAATACTTTTTTTAGTTACAGTATTTTTTAGCGCTGGAACCATGAAAGAATTTAAAAATTCAGTCATCTGTTCATATCTAGTCGGATCATTTAATTTAGTTTTTTCTAATTCTTTTTGCATGAATTTAGGAAGTTGTCCAGTATGAATCATTTTATACATAATAGGAGAAAGGATTTTTCCTTTTATAGAAGCAACAAGCTTATTGCTTTCATCCATATCGCTGCTTCCTAAAATGATATGATCAACTTTTATATTATTTCTTTGGACTAAATAACTGGCAAAAGATCCACCAAGAGAGCACCCATAAATACAGGAAATGTGATTATAAAATTTTTCTTTGATATATTTCTCTATTTTTATTGTTTCATCTTCCATGCTTTTATACTCTGACTTTTCATTTTCATCAAAACCATCAAAAGAAACAACAACTGTATAAAATTTTTCTTGTAATAATGGGATTACTTTATCAAATAAACTATAATGGCAACATGTTCCAGGTATTAATAATATTACAGGCTTATTTATATCTCCAGATTCATAAAATTTCATTGTTAGTCACCTCTAACACAATTTTATCACTTATTTTTTATTATTAATATATAAAAATCTTTTTTTGAAATTTATAAATCTTTTCCTATTGTTTTTTCATCAATATAAGGATTGATATAACGTTTTTTATTATCTTTATTTTTATAAATAATTGCTTTATTAGGACATCTATGAAAGCAGGATAAACAAGCTATACATTGGTCTTTAAATACTATTTTTCCATTTTGAAGAGTTATATTATCGGTTGGACAGATGTTGATACAATGTTGACATTTTGTGCATTTATCAGTAACACTGAAATAACAACTGCTTATCAAATGCCAATTACTTTTATTTTTTAAATAAATATTCTCGTACTTACTTTTATCTTTAGGAATTTTAAATTTATAATTTTCTATATTTTTTAATATTTTATCGATTCTTTGATCCGCACTATTTAAAATAGATTTTTGGAAAAATTTAGGTGGAGACATAACAAGAGTATAATTTTCTGGCATTTTAAGCGTATATATACTTTTTATATTTAAATTGTTTTCTTTTGCATATTTATAAAAAAGTGCATTAGCATTTAAAACCATACCTCCGTAATTTTGTATAACATAGATTTTAGATTTTTTATTTAATTGCTTAAGTAAATTAAAAGTTGGAATAGGTAATCCAAAAGAATAAATAGGAGCAACAATGATAATATTTTCAAATATAGAACCATCTTCTTTATAATTTGGAATATATTTTATTTCTCCACCTAATTTTTCTTTTATTTTTTTGGAAATATATAAACTATTTCCAGTAGAGCTAAAATATAATATTCCTAAATTTTGCATAGTGTTTTTTTTAGAATTTTTCTTTATCATAATATTCTCCATGGAAATATAATATCAAATTAAAATAGACTTTTATAAAAAAAGAAACAATAGTTTTTTTTATTTCCCATTATTTCTTATTTTTAGTTTATATATTGATAAACTTATTACTTCCTATTGTTTTATGAAATTTCTTTATCAAATCCTCTACTTCTTTATCTATTAAAAAATATAAAAACTTATCTTCAAATGGAGATAGCTTATCTTTTTGATAATAAGCTTCAGCTATTGCTCCTGCCATTGCAGCGGTGGTATCACAATCACCACCTATAGCTATGCAATTTCTAATTGCATCTTCTAAAGAGTTTGATATAAGAAAACAATATATAGCTTGTGGTACACTTTTTGAACATATTTCACTGAACTCATAATTTTTTACAAGATCCAAAAAATTAAAATCTTGTATTTCAGGATAATATTCTTCAATCATTCTTTTTCGAATTTCTTCTTTAGAATAGTTATGTAGAGAAAGATAAATGCATAAAGAGATAGCTTCCGCACCTTTAATACTATCAGGATGATTATGTGTAATTTCAGTTACAGCCTTTGAGAGTATTTTTAAATGTTTTTCAGTATTAGTAATCCAACCAATAGGGGAGATACGCATTGCACATCCATTTCCTAATGAATTATAGGGTTCAACTTTTTTATATTTAGCTTTTTGACACCATAGATAAAACATGGCTCCAAATCCAGCTCCTTTATTTGACTCCCATGTTTTAACAAATTCATAACGTAGTTCTTCTTTTATTATTTCTAAATTTTTCTTTTTATAGATTATTGGATAATTATTCATTATTACTTTTGCTACAGCAATAGTTAAAAGAGAATCATCAGTCATTCTCATATTGTAATCATAAATTTCAAAATCTTTAGTTTTAATTGGTTTAAAATCATAAATTGAGCCAACCATATCTCCGATAATTGCTCCTAACATTATTTATCCTCCTTAAAAGACTTTTTCATTAGTCCTCTTTTTTATAATTAAAAATAGTTGGAGCCCAGTGTCTATTCCATTGATTAGTCCGTTTAAAGTCTTTCTTATCACTTAAAAAATAAACAGTGAGTTTTTTTGTCTTTGGGAAAGCTCTATTAAAAACCTTTTTAATAGTCTTAGGAACAATAATACTTGTCAAATCATCGCGGTTAGAAAATGCCATATTTTCAAGAATTCTTACAGGATAACCTTCAATCATATCAGGTATTTCTATATCTTTTTTTGTACCTATATATCCGGTGATACTAACATATTTTTCCATTTTGTCATCAGAGATGTCGTACCTAAAACCATCTTCTGTAACTCCATCTTTTATATATCCCCATATAAATGGACGGCGAGTATAGGAATTTAAATAACTATATTCGCCATATGTATATTCCTTCTGCGCAAAACAATAAATGACAACGTTATTACAAAAGTTAATAGCATCTTCAGTAATATATTCAACGCAATTTGGAATAAAAATACTATGTAAATTTTCACACCCTTGAAAACCTAGCCAGCAAAGTTTATTTAAAGTGAGGGGCAAAGTTACAGTCTTTAAAGTTGAACAATTATTAAAAGCTTTTTTCGTGATAATTTCCACAGGAATATCTTCAATATAATTAGGTATTTTTAGGTTTTCTGCTTCCCCTTTATATTCAGTAATAGCCACTTTCTTATCTTTGCCATCAAAAATTACAGCATATTCAAAATTGTCACTTGTTTTTCCAGAATATAGAAAGTTTAAAATAGTTCGAAAATAAATATACTTATTAGCTCTATGATTCCACCATGAAGGCAATTCACTATTTTTAAAGCATAATAAAATATGGTAATTACTAGGAATAGCATTTTGATTAATGGAGACTATATTTTGTGGAATAATGATTTGTCTTATATTTTTATTTCTTAATGAGTGCTCATCGATTACAGTTACAGGAATATTGTCAATTTCATCAGGAATAGTAACTATCTCTTCATTGCCTAAATATTTTGTGATTGCAATGGTTTTCTTTCCATCATTTTCTGTAATTTTATATTCAAAATTTTTTTCTATTATCATAATATGATTACCTCTTTCGTTAATTTAATTTTTTATTTGTAAAAATTTGAGCAAGTTAAAACATCCTATAAGCATAGATTCCAATTTTTAAAAATATTAAAGAATTGCTAAGTATTATTTATATAATAATTATTAAATTTTTGAAACACAAAACCATTGGTAAAAATAAGCTTTTTTTACCAGCAAAAAAAGATAAGTTTTTCATTTTTTGGTAAAAATGGACATACTAAAATATGATATAAATGAGTTAATTTTAAAAGACTTATATATAATACTTAGCAAAAATATTAGAAAAACATAGCAATAGGATTAAAAATTATAGAAAATAATATTTCTATATAATTTATATTTCTTATTTAATCATTCCAAAGTGCTTTCTCCAACTTTAAAGACACATTAATATGTGTAAAATATAACTATAAAATAGTTATGTTTGAGGGGATTTTATCAATTAAAAGACGAAAAGATTAAAAATCGGCTGATTTTAAGAGATAAAAAGATGTTCTCTTCTATTTTTCAAGTGTTTTTTGGTTACTATAGTAATTATTTTTTTTGAAGAATTTTCAAATTGCTCTATTATTATATCATTTTTTTATTTAAAATTCTAGTCTTGACAAGCATTTATTATAGCTGTTTTTTAAATTAATAATACTTAAAAAAATATTTGTTTTATGAGATTTAAAAGAAATTGAATTTATAAATTTAGTTATTTCTACTCTATTTTAGACAATAAATATTTAATATCTTTAACTATATAATTATTAAATCCTGTATTTTCTTATTTATTTTATATTGACTTTAGTTTCATCAAAGTCAATTGCGTATAGACCATCTATTTCATTATTTTCTTTATCTACTTGTTTTGTTCCAATAAATTTTAATCCTGAATATAAATAGTCAGTTGAATAAAAACTATTGTTATCTAAAAGGAAATATTTAGGAAAATCATATTCTGTTGAAGAATTATCGGCAATTATTTTATATCCACCTTCTGGTATAGAAAAGGTGGTGAAATTAATTTTTTCTGCTGGAGTTACTTCAATATTGGTAATTACTCCATTGAGAGTAGCTTTTTCTGGATAAGTTGTTTGGAAAAGCAAATCACCATCGAAAGAAACTTTTACTTTATCACCAGCATAAAGTTTTTCATATCCATATTCACTAACGTCAAAAAATAGATTAGCCATTCCGAATAATAAAGTGGCTTTGTGGCTTATAGTAGTACCATAATCAATAGTCATTACTCTAGTAATTCTATTATTATTTTTGTAGGGAGTAGATGATGCTTGACCGCAAGAAGTAAGTGGTAAAATTAATAAGAAAAGGCTTAGTTTAATTTTATTCATTTTTATTTCCTCTTATATTTTAAGTATATATAAATAATTAAAAAAAAACTAGCTATTAAACAATTTATTTAATTTTACTTTTTTAAAATTATCGATAATTTTTATTAATACTATATATGTTTTTAAAATATTATCAATGTTTGATCTATTGTTAGCTAGTATTTTGTTTATGAAAAATTTCTTAAATCATATATTAAAATAAGCTTTTTTCTAAATTAAAAAATTACTCTTTTCTATTATAATTTATCCCAACATTTCTTTTTATCTTCTTCAGTAATTTTCCTAATAACTTTACAGGGATTTCCAACTGCTACTGAATCGCTTGGAATGTCTTTAACAACAACGCTACCACCGCCAATAACAACGTTATTTCCAATTGTTACTCCTGGCATAACTTGTACGCCTCCACCAATCCACACATTATTTCCAACTTTAATTGAATAGGCATATTCCAAACCTTTATTTCGACGTTCGTAGTCGATTGGATGGCCAGCGGTATAAAATCCACAATTTGGTGCAATGAATACATTATCTCCGAAAGTGACTTTTGCACAATCTAAAATAACTAAATTATGATTTGCAAAAAAGTTTTTTCCAATTTCTATGTTATAACCATAATCACACCAGAAGGGACCAATAATACAAAAATTATCATCTGTTTTTCCTAATAATTGTTTCATAATTTCTTTTTGCTTTTCATCAGAGGGATGAGTATTATTGAATTGAAAACAAAGTTCTTTAGCTTTTTTTCTTTCTTCTATTAATTCTTTGTCATAGTTTGCATCATACATTTTTTGATTTAACATTTTTTCTTTTTCTGTCATATTATTTAATTCCCATTCTTTCTAAATAATCCGTTTTATCTTTTTCAGTTATTTTTCTTATTACTTTACAGGGATTTCCAACAGCGATAACATTGTCTGGAATATCTTTAGTGACTATACTTCCAGCTCCTATTATTGTATTATCTTCGATTGTAACTCCTTGTAATACTTTTACATCTCCACCGAGCCAAACATTGTTGCCGATATGAATAGGTTTACCATAGCAACCACCATTTATTCTTTCTGTTGCATCAGTAGAATGATTAGCAGCGTAAAGTCCGATATTAGGTCCTAATAATGTATGAGATCCAATAGTTACTTCTGAACAATCTAAAATTATACATCCAAAATTTATATAAACATCATCACCTATTGTGATATTTTTACCAAATTCGCATCTGAAATCAGGTTCTATCTAAACATTTTTACCAATTTTTTTAAATAGTTGCTGCATGATTTTATTTCGTAAATCAACTTCTTCATCATCAGTTTTATTATAAGCTTTGAATAGTTTTTTAGCTTCAACTCTTTTATTAAATAAATCTTGATCAAAGTCGTTATATACTAATCCTTTTTGCATTCTTTCCCATTCAGTCATTATTATTACTCCTTAATTTTTTTTGTGAAATTTTTTAACTAGATATATTTAAATCCACCATTCAGGGGTTAATTGCCCTAATTTATCTATTCTTTTATTTTCGTAATCAAGCATTATTTCAATTTCTTTATAATCATTAGGCATAAGTTGGGTCATAAGTTCACGACAAGCACCACAAGGGGCCAAGGCTTTACCTTCATAGTTTATAGCGATGACTTTTTTAATTTTGCTTTCGCCATTAGTGATCATATTAAATATTGCATTTCTTTCTGCGCAAATTCCTAAAGAACAAGCTCCATCTATGCAAACTCCTGTATAGATTTTTCCTGATTCTGATTCGATGGCGGCAGAAACTCCTCCAGCTTCCATCCATTCAGATATTTTTCTGGGATTTAGTACAGTTTTAGCTGCTATATATAGTTCATTCCATTTGTTATCCATAATAAATAATCTCCTTTTTAGAAAAATTATATTTTTATTATATTAGATTTTTTTAGATAAAACTTTAATATTTGTTTGCATTTCTCATCATATTTAAACTATATAGTAGGTAAGATTATAAAAAATAAAATTCTTATTATAGAACAGCTTTGTTTAATAGCAAATCATTAATTTTTAATTTATGAATGTTAAAAGTTTTCTGTAGTTAATTCATTAGAAGTTTTTATATTTTTTTCATTACTTTAGTTTACCTATAGCTTTTTTAAAATAATTGACGCTTATAATTTTATTAAATTTTATTGCAACATCATGAATTGTGCCTTCTAGAACCAAACCATTTTTCAGATGAAAATTAAATGAATTTTGGTTCTCGCTTGTAACAATAGATATAATGTTTGCAATATTATATTTAAGTGCCATCTCTTCAATTTCTTGCAATAAAATTTTTCCAACATGTTCATGGAGATGATCTTTATGAACATATATAGAAAGATCATCTGTTTTTTTATACGCATTTCGTTGATTAAAAGCATTTAAATAAGCATATCCGATAAATTAATTCTTTTTCATTTTCCATAACAATAAAAGGATATTTTTGGAATATATCTTTACAGCGTTTTTTAAAAACTATCTAAGTTAAGTTTTTCTTCTTCAAGAGTAAAGCATGTATTCTCTATATAATAATTGTAAATTTCTAAACATTGAGCGATATCTTTTCTTCTATTATTCTGATATTCATATAAACCACATAACTTTTTTTAAATATTATAGAAATCTATCAGTAAATCAACCAATGGATAACATTAATTATAGATTTTAATCATTGTAAATAAAAGTTCATTGATTAAAAAATATAAAGAAACTTAAATAAAATATTTTTTACATAATTTTAACTGACAGAAATTTAATTCATAAAAAAAGTTGGCTAATCATTATTTATGATTATATCCAACTTTTATTTTTGATAGTTATTTTTTTATTCTTGATTATTATTACCGAAGACAATATCGTTTATTAAATCTGCAAATATAGCATAGCCTTTTTCATTTAAATGTATACCATCATCTCTGTAATATTCTTTTATTGCTTCGCCATCTTTTGTTAAAGAACTAAATGTATCAATACCAGTAAGCCAATCTGTATTAGTTACAAGTGTTTTCATTTCTTCGATAAATTGACCATATTCGTAGTTGAATTTACCACCTTTATAACAACTAGGAACAGCCATAGAATAAATATAGTAAATTTTAGCATCTGGGAAATCTTCATGCATTTTATTTAATAAGTTTGCCATTAAATTTTTTGCATATTCTCCAGTATGACCCATATTGTTGATATTGTTACCGCCTAAATATACCAAAATAACCGATGGATCAAATGGTTTTACAAGCTTGTCATAAGCATAGAGCCAATCTTCTACAATTGTTCCGCCGATACCAACATTGTAGCCGAGTCGGCCACCGATATCTTCTTGCCAGGTACTCCAATAATCCATGGTACTTGAGCCCATAATGAGTACTCCGCCTTTTTCAGCTGATTCATATTGTTTTGCAAGTTTATTAATTCTTGTTTCGTATGGTGAAATATAAGTATAATATTTCATATTATTTACAAAGTTCTCCACATATTGATTATCTGTATTTGCTGTTATATTTTTTAAAATTAATGTTCCACCTTTGCCACCGATGGTTGCAGCAGAATTTTTTAAGAATTCAAATTCGACAGTATGATAGACGTAACCATCAATAAGCAAAGATGTTTTGCCACCATAATTAACGAGTGTAAAGTTCATGGTCGCAGGATTTTTTATTTGTGGTCTTAAAATCAGTGTATATCCTTTCCAATTATCGTCGCCATTTTTGACTTCATGGAAAACCTGATAACCAGAACCGGTATATTCAAAGACATACCTGACAGCGTGAGTTTCATCTACATATGCAGATAATTCACCTTGAGTCCATGCGGAATATTCTCCGAATTGCATTTTTCCAGAAACAAGCCAATATTCTCCATTTACTGCCTTGTTATCTTTAAAAGCAAAGGCCTTGTTATATCCAGTTTCTGTCTTGTAATATGTACCAACATTGCCACTATTGAAACATCCATTATCGGCAAATGTATCTTTTTCAGAGGAAAATTCAACTTCAGCGGTGCGACTTTCAAGCGAATTTGTAAGTGCATCGAAATCATCTCCGTAATATGTTTTGAAATTATCAAAAGTTACGTTGCAATATTGTCTCATAGCTAAGATAAACATTGTATATCCCCAATTTGCTTCCATACTATATACAAGTTTATAATCAGGTAAATAATTACCATCTTTGAAATACACCTTTATTTCCTGTCCGCTATATACGAAAATGTAATCGATTTGATATTCCGTACCTTTTGGCATGGTGTTTTTTTCACAAGTTACTTGACTTAATGCTTTTCCATTTACTGTTGGATAAGCGAAGATACTATTGTTTGTTGGATAACGGAAAAGTTGAATTTTGACAAAGTTCTGTACGTTTTTAGCAATTTGCAATTCTATTTTACTGGCTGCACCACCAGTAGTTTTTGTATCGGTTATGTTCAAATGGCCAGAAACAGCATATTCATAGCCGCCGACAGGTACTCCGTTTTGATAAAGAGCTCCCATTACTCTTTTGTTTGAATTTTTACCTTCAACATATACTCCACCATCAACGTTTTCTACAAATTCGCTAATATTTTCGGAAGTGTTTATCAAAGATACACCAGTTAATTTGTCCTTATAATTTGTAAGACTACTATTGTACATGGTTTTTGCTTGTACTTCATCGGATACAATTTGTAAATTTTTCATTTGTGCAGTGCATTCGTAAGTACTAATAAACATTTCAGTATAATTAAGTTCTGGAAGTGCTCTTCTATAGATAACATTGCCATCTATAGTCATAGCCATACTGCCATCGACTACTATTACACCCATGTTTACGCCTTGTTCTTTGTCATATTCTGTTGAAGAAATATGTTCTTTATAATTTAGGAAATCTGATCTATCTTTATAGTCGGAGAAGATGAGATAATGACTTTCATCAACACCTCTTAATACGAAACGAATTTGATAATTGTTTGCATAAACTGCTGACAAAACAACTTCGCTTCCCTGGGCAAGAGATTGTGGATAAATTTGTGCTGAAAATGCATAATTACCATTTAAGTTTTTACCCTTTTCATCAGTGACTGTTGCTGATCCATTTAATGAATAAAGCAGATTTTCATAATCGTAGGTAACATACTTTTTGTCACCACTACCTGTAAGAGAATGGGTACCGAAAGGAAGTTCAACATTAATTTCTACTTTAACTTCATTTCTTTGTGTTTTATCCTGAGATAAAACATTGAAAGAAAATGTATGTGTTTGTTTATCAAATTCAATTTTAACTGTTGCACCTTCGGATGCTTGATAATCGCATACGGAACTATAATCCTCTAGATTTAAAAATGATGCGTATTCAGTTTCACTAAATGTGACTTTGCCATTTACTACTTTTTTATTATAAATTGTATTTATGTTGATATCGGCAAGATTAGATAAAACAATTAATGTAATAATGTATTTATCTTTGTTGCCAGTTGGAGATGTTAAATCAAAAATAAGTCTGTTTTCAGTTACCGAAATATCGGCTTTTACTCCGTTTAAAAGTGTATAATCGCAATTAGTCTCCGGTGATAAAACAAGAGCATCGTATTGTGACTTAGTCAGTGTTACACTATTGTCTTTTATTTCTACTCCAGCTACTGCAGTTATATTAAAATTGTCAAGTGGATTAATTTCAATTATAGAACTACTTGAGCTAGTAGACGAGCTACTTGATGAACTGCTAGAGCTCGTTGATGAGCTGCTAGAACTAGACGATGAACTAGTAGTTGTACTGCTACTTGAGCTTGTTGATGAACTATTAGAACTTGTAGTTGAACTAGATGATGAATTTGAACTGCTAGAACTCGATGTACTATTAAAACTACTGCTAGAGCTTATGGTACTATTAAAAGAGCTGCTAGAACTAGATGATAAACTACTAGGGGTACTGATTACGCTTGTTGTACTATTTGAACTGCTAATAGTACTGCTAGATGTTGTTGTTCCTTTGTTGCAAGCACATAAACATAGCAAAAAGACGACTGAAACCATTAAAAATGAAACTTTTTTCATTTTTCTCTCCTTAAAAACTCTTTTTATTGACATAATTTAAATATGTCAAGTATACTTGAATTATATCAATTTACTTTTTTCGTTTTAATACATAAAATTGCAAAATTAAACACAATTACAGGTAATAAATAAAGATGAAAACAACTAAAATAACGGTAGAATTGCTTTCTGGAACAACATTAGCTATACATCCGGATAATTATTATCGTCATCCATTATTATATAATGTTGTGCAATCAGGATATGTAATCGGTGGTTTAAAACATTCTGTTTCAAGAACAGGGCTTAACTCTTATGGATTATATGGAGTGACTAAAGGAGAAGTTGTTTTAAAAACAAAAAATAAAACGTATAAAGCACATGCTGGAGATACACTTTTTTTCTCACAGCAAGAGGATCATACCATTATTAATGGAGGTGATATACCTTATGAGGCATATTTTGTATATTTGTATGGACCAGAAGTAAAGGGTTTTTACGATAGTTTTCAATCTAAATTTGAATATATAATGACAGGATTCATTCCTCCTTCATTTGTTGATGCCGTACGACAAATTACAGATATGATAAGATCTGGAAATGAAAATATATATCTTATTTCTTCGCTTCTTTATAATATGCTGACTGAACTTTTGCAAAAATGCGATGTAAGTGACAAAAGTACCGGCATTACAAATGCAATTAAATATGTAATGGAACATTATAAAGAAAAAATAACATTGGATACACTTTCTTCAATGGCATATATGGATAAGTTTTATTTTATTAGACAATTTCACTCTCTTACAGGATTTACACCAAAAGAATATCAAAATGAACTTCGTTTGAACGAAGCAGTTAGTTTACTTAAAAATACTGACTTGTCGGTGACTGCAATTGCAAATGAAGTTGGTTTTTCTGATGCAAAAGGACTAATTGCCTTGATAAAAAGAAGAAAAGGCTGCTCTCCGTCACAACTGAGAAAAAAATAAATAGTTAATCCTCTAAATATGCTAGTAATTAGGAGATTATTTTTAAATATTTAAATATAAAAATTATTCTACCCTTTATTTTTAGGAAGAATAATTTATGTATTGTAGCTAGATAATTGCTACATTATCTGATGCTAAATGAAGAGAACTTTCTTCATCAGCATAACTTCTTAAATTCTAACTTTATCAAATATTTTTGAATTTAAGATATCAAGCATAGCCATTTTAGGATCATATGCCTGTGATTTTATAATAGTATCAAAAACACTTTGGCTAAAACCTGAGATTATTTTGACATTATTATCATCATTTAAAGCGTGAGCTACTGGCATTGTACGATTATTGACATTCCAATATATTAGACACGGCATTTCATAGCCTGCTTTTTTATACTTTTCTTTTATAAAATTTGTAAAAGAAATTTGATTTTGAGCATCAAATATATCAAATTGCATATCTGAAATTATGATAATATTTTTAACCATATTTTCGGCTGGAACATGATGTTTTATAGCTGTATTTAAAATTAAATCAAATACTTTATTTATGTCAGTGTTTTCATTAATGCAAGGAATCTTGTTTAAGCAGTCACATAAAGATTTACATTCAGTAAAATCAATAAAATATGGTTCAGATGAAAATGCAATTATTTTATCTTTCCACACCCCTTGATTTAATCTTGCAAAATAAATGGCTAAAGATAAAGCAATAATTAAATCATACTTAGCCATTTCCATCATAAAATACCATCCAAAGTTTTTAATAAAGATGAAGGGTATATTGCACTTGCTTTTTCCTTTATGATTCCGGTCAATAATGAATTAGGTTCATGTAGTGGAACAGGAGTAGCATTAAAATATCAATTTATAAATTTGAGTAAGACATAAATGTTAAATAAAATGAAAAATATATAATATTTTATGTATCAAAGTTAGTGAGTTCGAATCTACGGTAAGAATCAAACTTCCGTAAAAATTAAAAAAGTTTGACACATTTTACTGTATCAAACTAATGCTTTCATAATGGCGGGAAAAGAAAGAATCGAACTCTCAATAATGGTTTTGGAGACCATGGTTATACCATTTAACTATTTTCCCATAAAAGGATCCTTTTATAAGGATCTGAGAACTTGACTTACTTTAGCCATTTCTACCTTACCGGCATAATTTTCCTTAAAATAAGCCATAACTGACTTGACAGATTTATCTTCAAGTCCGGAGATGATTTTTCTGATCTCATCTTCGCTCATCATTTCAGGTAAATACTTTTTAACAGCGTTTATCTGAATGTTCATCTCATCAATTTTATCTTGACGAGCAGCTTTAACAAACATATTCTTTTCTTCTTCTAATTCTTTAACAGATTTTTGAAGAATGCTGATAACATCAGCATCGGTTGTTTCTTTACCTTTGGCTTTATTCTCAACATTTAAAAGCATATATTTGTTGATAACTGTTGATAAGGCAGCACGGGTTGCTTTATCTTTATCTTTCAAAGCTTGCATATTGGCTTTTTTAATTTCATCAATAAGCATAACACTACCTCCAACATTTCTATATTATAGCAAAGTTTTTTTAAAATTGCACTATTTTATTCTTCTTTTTCGTATTTATTTACAAATGAATTGCTTGAATATTCGATAAGACCTTTGATTACAGTTTCTTGTGGGAATGATGCAAGATGAACCATAATTCCTAATTTGCTTGAAAGATATTCTCTTAAGCCATTTAGTAATCCACCACCACCGCATAAAACTAATCCGTTATTTGCGACATCGGCTGTAATTTCAGCTGGAGATTTTTCTAGAGCTTCAATTACTAGATCTAATATTTCTTGAGCAAATGGTAATAAACAATTTGCAATTTCATTTTCAGATAATATTATAGAATGCGGAAGTCCAGTTATTTGATCTCGTCCATTAACTTCTAATAACTGATTGCTATTTTCTAGATTAACAGAGCCAATTTTCATCTTAATATATTCGGCAGTTTTTTCTCCGATGACAAGATGATGATTTTTTCTTAAGTGTTTGATAATAGCTTTGGTAAAAGAATTGCCAGCTAGATAAAAAGCTTTAGTATAGACAATATCGCCTAGTGCTATTATTCCAACATTGGTTACTCCTGCTCCGATATCGAGAACCAAAGTACCATGAGGTGAATAAATATCAGTGCCAGTTCCAAGTGCTGACATTTTTAAAGCGGAATCAATATTGACTTTTTTTGCCCCTAATCTTATTCCTAGTTGAATTAAAGCTTCTTGTTCAACAGGTGTTATATTGCTCGGAGTTGCAAAATATAAATATGAATTATGGAGCAATTTTTCTAATCGCAATATATTGAATGCGCGTTCGATGTATTTTAAACAAGCATCTAAATCGGCTATTACTCCATTTTGAATTGGAAAGATTACATCTACTCCATAAGGAGTTCTTCCAATCATCTTATGGGCTAAATAACCGATTTCGACTACTTCTTGTTTTTGTTTATCAATAGCGATAATGGTAGGTTCATTAAAAGCAATAGTTTTTCCAGCATCTGTCCAAATTAAAGTATTGGCAGTGCCTAAATCAATGCAAATTTTATGTTTTGCCATATGGACCTCCCATCTATATTAATTATATTACATTATTTTTTAAATGTAATCAATTAAGCTATATCGTCTTGATGATGGGCTTCGTATTTTTTACGTAAAGTTGTTTCAAGAATTTTCTTTCTCATACGAATGCTTTTCGGAGTTATTTCAACTAATTCATCAGCGTTGATATAGTCTAAGCATTCTTCAAGGGTGAGTTTTCTTGGAGTTTTTAAAACAACTGTTTGGTCTTTATTTGATGAACGTTGGTTGGTTAAGTTTTTAGCTTTGACAACATTGACAGCTAAATCGTTTTCATATTTATTTTCACCGACAATCATGCCTTCGTAGACTTCGGTTCCTGGAGCGATGAACATAGTTCCTCTTTCTTCAGTTGATTTAATAGCATAAGCTGTTGCATTACCGCTATCTGTAGCGACTAAAACACCAACACTTCTTTGTCCAATATTCATTTTAACAATAGGACGATATTCTCTAAATGAGTGATTGATAATTCCATATCCAGAAGTGAGAATCATGAAGGTACTGTTGAAGGAAATTAAACCGCGAGAAGGAATGATGTAATTGAGTCTGGTCAATCCGTTTTCGCTATTCATATTTAAAAGTTCAGCACCTCTTTTTCCGACTAAATCCATGACATTTCCAACATATTGATCTGGGACATCAATTTGTAAATCTTCAAAAGGTTCATTGACTACTCCATCGATTTTCTTGAGAATAACTTCAGGACGTGAAACTTGAAGTTCGAAACCTTCTCTTCTCATGGATTCAATTAAAACTGAAAGATGAAGTTCACCACGTCCAGTAACGATGAATGTTTCTGGAGAAGGTTGAGTGAATTTTAACGAAACATCTTTTCTTGTTTCTTTTAGGAGTCTTTCGTAAATTTTATTGGCAGTTAATAATTTTCCTTCTCTTCCTGAGAATGGAGAATTGTTTGTAGAGAATGTCATCTGTAATGTAGGTTCATCGATTCTTAAAAGTGGAAGTGGATCAAGGTGAGCTGGATCGCAAATAGTTTCACCAACATTGATATCAGCAAGTCCAGCAATAGCACAGATATCTCCGGCTTCTGCTTGTTCAATTTCTATACGATTTAAACCTAAATAACCATAGAGTTTTTGTATGCGGAAATTTTTTGTGCTTCCATCGATTCTGATACAAGTAACATTATCATTGACATGAATTGTACCGCGATCTACTCTGCCAACACCGATTCTTCCGACATAATCATTGTAGTCAAGAAGTGATGGTTGGAATTGAAGAGGAGCATCACTATCGGTTTTTGGGGCAGGAATTTCATTGATGATAGTTTCAAATAATGGATCCATTCCTTCTTTTTGTGTGGATAAATCCATGTCGTAGCTTGAAGTTCCTTTCAAAGCAGAGACGAAGACTGTTTTATAATCGAGAAGTGAATCATCAGCACCGAGTTCAATGAATAATTCTAATACTTCATCTAATGTTTTTTGAATATCAGCATTTGGACGATCAACTTTATTGATGACAACAACAGGTTTTAAATGATATTCTAACGCTCTTTTTAAAACGAAACGAGTTTGTGGCATTGTTCCTTCAAAAGCATCGACGACGAGAACAACACCATCGACCATGTTCATAATTCTTTCAACTTCACCGGCAAAATCAGCATGTCCTGGAGTATCGAGAATATTGATTCTATAGTCCTTATAGTTAATAGCAGTTGTTTTAGCTAAGATAGTAATTCCTCTTTCACGTTCGATATCATTGGAATCCATTACTCTTGTTGCAACATTTTCATTGTCACGGAAAGTTCCAGAATATTTAAGCAATTGGTCGACCAAAGTTGTTTTACCATGGTCAACATGGGCTATAATTGCAATATTGCGTATGTTTTTCATAAGTTACCTCATAAATTTAGTTTTAACTTTATAATTTTAACATATAACATAATTATTGTGTTTATAAAGCGTTTTCAAAATGCATATATTTTTTATTTTTGCAATTTATTTATTAATTTATTAAATACAATTCATGGCAATGTAAAATAAATGTATTAATTTTATAAATAAAGCGTTTTCAAAATGAAATACATTGAAAATAATTTATAATAAAGCCATGAAAAAAATTGAAAATATAAAATTATTTCTCTTTGATCTAGATGGAACAATTCTAGATTCTTTGAAAATCTGGAATGATATCGATTTATTATTTTTTAAAAATCATAATTTGATAATGGGCGAAGATTATCATATTGCTATTGCTCCTTTGACGCTCGAAGAAACAGCAACTTATACAAAAAATACATATAAACTAGATATTGATGAAGAGCAGATAATGAAAGAATGGTCTGATCTTGCAATTAAAGAATATGCTGAAAATGTAAATTTAAAAAAAGGTGTAAAAGAGTTTTTGGATTATTTGAAAAATAAAAATGTTCATTTAGCAATAGCAACATCTTGCAATGAAGAAATGTTTAAGCCTTGTTTAGAAAGATATGGCATTGTTTCTTATTTTGAACATTTTTATACCAGTCAAAATTTAAAGATAAATAAAAGTAATACAAATTTTTTTAAAGAAATCTTGAATGAATATAAAATAGAACCTGATCAGATTCTCTTCTTTGAGGATTCTCTCGCTTCTATGAAATGTGCTAAATCTTTAGGATTCAATGTAGTAGCTGTTATGGATAAAAAATGGGAAAAACAAAAAGAAGAAATCATTGCTTCTTCTGATGATCAAATAGAAGATTTCTCACAATTTATATTAAATCGATGACAAAGTTGATAGAAATGTTTTAAAATAACACTAGAGGTGTTTATGATAAGAATAATTGCTGGAAAATATCGTCATCGTCATATTAATCAACCAGATTCTAAAGACGTTAGACCAACGATGGATAGAATAAAAGAATCTATATTTTCGGCTATCGGTCCTATCGATGGATATGAAGTATTGGATTTATTTGCTGGTAGCGGTGCTTATGGACTTGAGTCTTTATCTCGCGGAGCTAAACATGTTGTTTTTGTCGATGCGTTAAAATTATCGACAAATGCTATAAAAAAGACTATTGATGAAATTAAAATTCCTTCAGAAGATTACGATATTGTCTTGGATGATTATATGAAGGCGTTAAAAAATTTAAATGGAAAAATATTTGATTTGGTTTTTGCAGATCCTCCATATAAAATGAAAAGTGTGGCTACAAAATTACTTTCGACTCTTTTGGATTTGAATTTGTTAAAAGAAAATTCACGTGTGGTTATAGAAACTTTGGAAGAACCGATAGAAAATGAAAACTTTCAAAGTAAAGTATATAAATATAGTGATAAATATGTCACAGTTTATAGGAGAATAAAATGAGAGTAGCCTGTTATCCTGGAAGTTTTGATCCAATTACTAATGGACATTTAGATATAATAAAGCGTTCTTTAAAATTATTTGATAAGATTGTTGTTATCGTTGCTAATAATGCTGATAAAAAAAGTTTTTTCACAGCTGAAGAAAGAAAAAAGATGATCGAAGAAGCTTTAAAAGATACTCCAAATGTTGTTGTGACTATAACTGATGGTTTAGTTGTTGATAAGGCTAAAGAATTCAATAGCAAAATTCTTATTCGTGGGCTTAGGGCTGTTCCAGATTTTGAATATGAATATCAAGTGGCTTCAGTCAATGAATATATTGATCCAGAGATAGAAATGGTTTTTCTTATCAGCCGTCGTGATCATGCTTTTATTTCTTCTTCGAGGATAAAAGAATTATATTTTCAAAACACTAATATTACTCCTTTAGTTCCGGCTTCAGTAATTGAGGGATTTAAGCAAAAAAGAAAATAATAGCATAATTATTCCAGATAAAAATGCTCTTTTTATAATGAATGTTTTTATATTTAATTTAGGACATTCATTTTTTATTGCTAGCATTGAACTGATACCATTGAACTCTAAAATGAAAATTAGAGGTAAAATTTCATCGCTTTTTACAAGTTGAATAGAAGCTGAAGTATATTCAAATATTCCACAGATAAAATTATAGATATTTGGTGGAAAAATATTTTCAAATAGTGGTTTAAATAAAAATATTAAAGCTATAATCATTAAAAGTTTATATATTGATTTGATGACTTCATCGATGCTAGAAACGAAATCTTTTAATTTAAATTGATTTTCTGGCAATTTATAAAATTCAAAAGTAATAGGCTTGATAAAATTTAAAATAATTGTAGGCATTATTAAAAGAAAGCTGAAAAGAAAGGCGAATTGATTGTGATTTATTTGGAAAAGATAAATCATAAAAGAAAAACTTGGCCCAACAAAACGATATTCTTGCCCTTTAAATTTGGTTTTATCTATGTATTTAGAAAGAACTAAAAATAAAGGTGTTCCACCAAAAGCTAGAAGAAAAGTAATAAGAAAAGAACTGATTTTTTTATTTTTTATATTTTGAATTATATTTGTTTTTAAAAGTATATTTAAGAAAAAAGAAGTTGGTAAAAGAGCTGGTAAGAAAAAATAAAAAAACAAATTGACTAGATTGATTATATTTGATTTGTATTGAATTGGATAAATATAAATTATAAATATAAAAAATAGACAAAGATAAAAGATTATATAATTTTTCTTCATATTAAAACTTATGCTTAGAAGAATGTCAAATTTCATTTTCTATATAATAAATTGGGCTTCAAACTAAACATAATTATATAAGATACATATCTTAAATTGAGAGTTAGGAGGAAATATATGTATTCTCGTCCTTGTTATCAAAACAACGATCCACGTTTAGAACCAATTGTTATGCCTGTTCAAGAAAGAGTTTGTAACAGATATCATACTGTTGAACAACCTGTAATTTGTCCAATTAATACTCGCATAGTTCATCATTATGTTCCTCGTCCAGTCTATTATCCAAGTTATACACAAACTGAAGAAGTTCAAACTTGTACTGGAGCAACACCTAATGGTTCGACTAGTCAATTCATGAAATAAAAAAAGCAGGGCGACCTGCTTTTTTCATTCGATTAAACTTTGAAAAGAATCTTTCAATAGTTCTTCATTATTTTCTAATCCGAAAATAATATGATTTAATTCTCTATTTTCTTTAAGATACATAAGTGTAGGTGTTGGATAGTTTTCAAATCTATATAGATAGTCTGGTAAAAATTCTGGAGATACATATTCACTTCCTTGCTGATAATAAAAGTCAACAGCATCTTTATATTCTAAAGGCAATGTGTATTTGGAAGTATCACTTGGTTTTATAGTAACTAGTGGGATATTTGAAAAATTATTGTTGTAGACATTTGCTAAACTTTTTTCAACTTCAATGCAGTGAGTGCAAGTTGAGCTATATATTAATACAAATATATTTTCTTTGTCAGCGTTGATGTCTTTTAGCAAATAATAATTATCAGCATAAAAATTTAGAGGAATATCAGAGTTAGAAAGTGAAGAAGATGAAGTGGTTGATGATATGTTACATGAACTTAATATTAATAGAATTGAAGAACAATATATTATTTTTTTCATAATATCTCCTTTAAGAAAAAAGGAGTTTATCTTTGGTAAGACAAACTCCTAAATTAAATTTACGCAATGATATTAGAACTCAGTACCAGTAAGCATGTAATAAAGGTTTTCGTAGACACCATCTAAAGTGTTTTGATCATAACCTAAGCGAATGCTCTTTAAACCACCATCTTGTACTAAAAGAATAGTAGGTGTTGGGAAATCATATGGATCAGCTAAACCTGTAACTTGAGTGTTATTCATATCGGTATATTGACCGAGAATCTTTAAATCAGTTTGAGATTTATAAAGATTAAATAAATCTTCACCAGCAGCTTCTAATTGATCTTTAGTTATATCGTTATCGTTAGCTTCATCTTTCCATGCAACATTGATGGAATAGAAATCAAATTTTGTACCTTCAAGATCATGATATTGTTTGTAGAAATCTTCAATGTGTTTTTGTGTGCTTTCACAATTTGCGCAAGATTCTTCATAGAAGAAGATGATAGAAGTCTTGTCATCGCTGATAACTTGTTGATATTTTTCATAATTGATTCGGTGATCTTGATAGAAAGTTGAATTATCCCAAGTTGCTACCCAACCTTGAATACCACGAATAGCATAAGGTGCAGCAATAATAATACCGACAACTATACCGACTAAACCAATAATTTGAATCCAAGCTGTATTTTTAATCCATTGACCAATTCTAACAAAGAAATTTCCTATAACTTTCATTGAAGCCTCCGTAATTATTTTAACATAAAATAACTTAGTTATTTACAACATTAATAAATATACCATAGTAGGACGTTTAAAACAAGATAGATATTTTTATATTTTTTTAATGCCATTTATATTTTTAAAAAAACCGATAGAAATTTCTATCGGTATTACTGATTAAATGGTGGCCCAAGGGGGAATCGAACCCTCGACACAGGGATTTTCAGTCCCTTGCTCTACCAACTGAGCTATCGGGCCATCATGGCGGATCTGACGAGGATCGAACTCGCGATCTTCTCCGTGACAGGGAGACATGTTAGCCACTACACCACAGATCCGTTTTAATCGGCAAGTAGAATTATCGCAAATTTTGAAATGGAAATCAAGCCCTAATTTTGTTTTTTTAAAAAAATATTAATTTCAATTACTTTTATTAAAATTTTATCAATTTAATTTTCTATTAATAATGACTCTTTTTTGCTAAACTAATAACATGCAAAAAATAATTTCTCTCTCAGTTCACGATATTGTTGATAATATTCTTCGCTCTGGAAGTATAGATTCTCGTGTTTTTTCTAGTGGAACTATGCAAGAAGGAACAAGACTTCATTCCGTTTATCAAGATGAACAATCCTCCGTATATCAAAAGGAAGTATCTTTATCTTCGACTTTTACTATTGGAGAATATACTTTTATTGTTGAAGGAAGAGCTGATGGAATTATCACAGATAAAAATGGCAAAGTAACTATTGACGAAATTAAAACTACTGTAGCTGATCTTGAAGAATTTTATACTGAAAATAAAGATTGGCATCTTGGTCAAGCTCAATTTTATGCTTATATTTATGCTTTACAAAATAATTTGAGCGAAATTTCTATCAGATTAACGTATATTTCACAAAATAATTATGCGATTAGAAAATTTTATGATTTTGATTATAATTTTGAAGATTTGCAGCGTTTTGTATTAAAATTAGTTCAAACTTATTATGATCATATTTTGATCTTTTTAAATCATGAAGAAAAATTAAAGAAAGATTTAAGTTCTTTTGATTTTCCTTATTCAACTTATCGTAAAGGACAAAAAGAATTGATTCAAACTATTTATGATGCCGCCGATAATGAAGAGTTCGCTTATATTGAAGCTCCTACAGGCATTGGAAAAACTGCAGCAACTTTATATCCATATATAAAAAAGATGCAAGATAAAGGCGAAAAAATATTTTATTTGACCAGTAAAAATTCTATAAAAAAAGTTGTTTTAGAGACGATAAAATTTTTTAATACTAAAGGTATAACTATCAATGCGATAACTATTAACAGTAAAGAAAGCCTTTGCATCAATGATAAAAAAAGACATTGCAACCCTGATGAGTGTCCTTTTGCTGTCGATTATTATCAAAAAGTCAATGCTATTATTCATGCAATTTATCAAGAATATCCTTGTTTAGGATTTCAAGATATAATCTCTTTATCTTATCGATATCAGGTCTGTCCTTTTGAATTTCAACTGGATCTTTCAACTTTTTATGATGTAATTATTGCTGATTATAATCACCTTTTTCATCCGACAGCTCATCTTATTCGTTTTTTTGATGAAGGACCAAAAAATTATTATCTGCTTATAGATGAAGCGCATAATCTTCCTTCAAGAATTCGTGATATGCATAGTGGTCAAATTGATTTTTATTCTTTCTTTTTGCTATATAAAGATTTTAAAGCTATATCTTTCAATCATAAAAAAATGTATAGATTGATAAAAAAAGTTATGGATTATTTTTTAAATTTAGATATCAATGAATTTCCACAAGAAGATTTTTTCGGAAATGTTTTGAAAGTTGATGGAATACCAGATGAATTGTTTTTGGTTTTAGATAAATTTTTAGAAGAAGGAAAAAATTTTTTGCAAGAAGGTGGAAAAGATGTCACCGATCAATTTCTTGATGTTTATTATAAGGCTAAAAGTTTTTTGAGTCTGCCAGAAAGTGATGAAACATATTCTTATTTTTTTGAAATCTCGGAAAATGGGAAACTATTAAAATTTAATGCGAATTGTTTAGATTCAAGACCTTTTATGCGCCCAGCAAAAAATATATTTCTTTCTGGAACTTTCTTCAGTGCAACATTAACTCCGCAAAACTTTTTCCTAGACTTATTAAAAGCTGAAGAAAAGCATGAAGAATTATTTTTGCCTTCACCTTTTCCTGTAGAAAATTTAAAGGTTTTAGTTAATACAAATATTTCAACATATTATAAAGATCGTGATTTTACTAAGAAAAAGATAATTCAAGCTATTTTGGCTTTTGTTGGAGGAAAAACAGGTAATTATTTTGTCTTTTTCCCTAGTTATAAATATATGACAGCAATTGTAGATATTTTCCCTCTTTCAAAAAATTATAATTTCTATATTCAAGATGCAGGTATGACAACTGAAAAAAGAGAAGAATTTCTTGCTCATTTTGAAAAAAATCCGACAAAGACAAATATTGGATTTGTCGTTCTTGGAGGAGTCTTTTCTGAGGGAATTGACTTGATTGATGATCGCTTGATCGGTGCTATTATTATCGGAGTAGGACTTTCGATGGTCAATTATGAAAATGATGCTTTGAAGAATTATTATGATTTAAATTCAAGCGATGATGAAGAAAAACAAGGATATTTATATTCTTATGTCTATCCTGGTATCAACAAGTTTTTACAGGCGGCAGGAAGAGTTATACGCAGCGAATTCGATAAAGGTATGTTATTATATATAGATATGAGGTATAATACTTTTCCTTATCGCAATATATTAACGGAAAAATATCAAAATATTTCTTATGTATATACAGAGGATGAAATAACTCAAGAAGTTGATGATTTTTGGAGGAATAAATGAAATACGATTTAAAACATATTCGAAACTTTTCCATAATAGCTCATATTGATCACGGAAAATCTACTTTGGCCGATCGTATTTTAGAATCGACTGGTGCAGTTGAAGTCCGAGAATTAAAAGAACAATTACTAGATGATCTTGAACTTGAAAGACGAAGAGGAATCACAATTAAACTAAATGCTGTTTCGATTAATTATCATGCTAAAAATGGTGAAGATTATCTTTTTAATTTGATCGATACTCCGGGACATGTAGATTTCACTTATGAAGTCTCACGTTCTTTAGCAGCTTGTGAAGGTGCAATTCTTGTTATTGATGCGACGCAGGGAGTGGAAGCTCAAACGATAGCTAACGCTTATTTAGCTATTGATAATGATTTAACAATTTTGCCAATAATTAATAAGATGGATCTTCCTAGTGCAGATTTAGATAGAACGAAAGAAGAATTGATCGATGCTTTAGGCATGGATCCTTCAGAAGCGGTTCCAGTTTCTGCAAAAACAGGCTTGAATATCGATAAAGTCTTAGAAAAAATAGTAGAAGATTTACCTTGTCCCCAAGGTGATATCAATGCTCCTTTAAAAGCTTTGATATTTGATTCTCATTTTGACCCATATCGTGGGGTAATAATGATGATCAGAGTCAAAGAAGGAACTATTCACGTTGGTGATACTATTCTTTTGATGAGCACCAAAAAAGAATATCTTGTTACAGAATTAGGTATTAGAACACCAAAAGAAGTCAGAGTCAAAGAATTGGGTGCTGGTGAAGTAGGATATTTAAGCGCGCAAATTAAAGATATCCATGATGTTATGGTCGGTGATACTGTTACATTAAAAAATAATTCTTGTACAGAAGCTTTACCTGGTTATAGGAAATTAAATCCGATGGTTTATTCAGGTATTTATCCAGCTGATAATGATGATTTTGAAGCCTTGAGAGAGGCGCTGGAAAAGTTGGCTTTAAATGATGCTGCTTTGGTTTATGAACCGGAAACATCAACTGCTTTAGGATCTGGTTTTAGATGTGGCTTTTTAGGACTTCTTCATCTTGAAGTTGTTCAAGAACGGTTAGAAAATGAATATGGATTAGATCTGATTTCAACTTCTCCAAGTGTTATTTATCATGTTACAACTACTGATAATGTTGAACACATTATTGATAACCCTTGTGAATTTCCACCGACCGGAAATATCAAACTTGCTGAAGAACCTTGGGTCAAGGCTGAAGTTTTGACACCAACGAGTTACGTTGGAAGTTTAATGAAACTTTGCCAAGATCATCGCGGAGTATTTCTCAGTATGGATTATATTGATCAAACAAGAGTTTCTTTGAAATACAAAATGCCACTTTCAGAAATTATTTTTAATTTCTTTGATCGATTAAAATCTGTCAGTGCTGGTTATGCATCATTAGATTATGAACTATTAGGATATGAAAAAAGTGATCTTGTCAAAATGGAAATTTTGCTTAATGGCGAAGTTTGCGATGCTTTAACTTCTATTGTTTATCAAGGTTTTGCTTATAGAAGGGGCAGAGTTATCGTTGATAAATTAAAAGATGTTATTCCTAGACAGCAATTTGAAATTCCAGTTCAAGCAGCTATCGGTGGAAAAATTATTGCTCGAAGCGATATTAAAGCTTTAAGAAAAGATGTTCTTGCCAAATGTTATGGTGGTGATATCTCACGTAAGAAAAAGCTTCTTGAAAAACAAAAAGAAGGTAAAAAACGTATGAGACAATTTGGTAAAGTTGCTGTTCCACAGGAAGCATTTATTGCTATTTTGTCAATTGATGAAGAATAATAAAACAAAAAGCTCTTTTAACTTTTGAAAGCTAAAAGAGTTTTTTAGTATATTTTTTTGTCTAATTATTAGTTTTTTTGACTTTTTAGTAGTAAATTAGTATTTTTTTGCTGAATGTCTTTATTTAAAATTGGAATTCAATTATAATAAAAATCGAGGAAAAAATATGGCACTACATGATGAGGGTATTAGGTTTACTGAAGAACATTATGCTACTAAAGATGATGTAAAAAAAGCGTATAACATGTCGATGATTGATTCGATTTGGGATAAAGTTTTGCTATATAGATCTAATTTTTTGGCTGATACTGGACTTATAAATATTGATCATCATCCTTTTTCGTTGACCTTATATAGAAATTTAACTAAAAAGATTTCAAATATTGAAAGAAAAATTTTCCAAACTTATGTTCGTTATAATAAAGAGGGTGAAGATTTTAAAAAGATTTTCAATGAAAAAGTATTGATGAGGTTTTTTATTGAAATGAATTATGGCGATGATTCTATTACTGAAGACATGATGCTTCATATAATAAGACATGATATTGGTGTATTACCAGCTAATGTTGCTCCTTTATGTGCTTATCAAAATACTTTAGAATATTTTAAAAATCATGAGGTTAATATAAATAAAGAACTGCTTTTAGCCATAAATGGCATGGTTGCTGGCGAAAGCTATGAAGATAGTTTAAAAAATTATTTCCGAAGTTCAGAAATAGATACTCCTCATTATTTTCAAAAAAATTATATTTATAAAGCTGCTCCACTTGAAGAACTTGATGGATTGATTGATAATTATTTAAATTTTTTAAATGATGAAGATTTTTCTCCTCTTTTAAAAAGCATTATTAGTTTTTTCTATTTTGATTATATTAAACCTTTTGATTATCAGCTAGAAGAGACTTCTTCAATTCTTGCAAAAGTGCTTTTATCTAAAGGCTTTGAAGATGCAGGATTTTTAATGTTAACTGAAGGAATAGGATTTGATCACCAGGAAGAAATTAGAAAAGTTAAAAAAATTGTTCAAGAAACAGGAGATTTAACTTATTTTGTTGTATATTATTTAGATGTAATAGATAGTGATCTAGATACTTTAATGGATTTGATTGAAGAAGTTAAGATTCAATTTGTTAAAGAAGAACAATATAAAATAGATGAACCTATTATGGAAGAAAAAAAGGAAGAAATTGTCGAAGAAGTAAAGCCTATAGTTAAAAAAATTCCATCATTTATCTATGATGAAGAAAATATACCTAAAAATCTTGTCAGTCAAGGTGAAGTTGCTCTTCCAGTATTTCCTACAGGTGTAGAAAAAAATGCAATAGGAAGCATTGTTCAAAACCTTATGGAGATTTATCCGTATTTGAAAAAAACGCAAGCTCATTTCTATGCTCTGCATTGCACTATTGGAAAACATTACACAATAGCTCAATTTAAAAAAGAAGAAGATGTTGCATATGAGACCGCAAGAACTTCAATGGATTTTTTGGCCGATAGTGGTTTTTATAAAAAATTTCAGATCAGAAACAAATTTGTTTATACACCGATACCTCGCCGATAAATTAGAATTAAAGGAGAATTTATTATTATGGTAGCTTTGATTATTATTGCTGTTATTGCAGCTATAGCCGTTGTTGTTTTCTTGCTTAGAAAATACGTTCCAGGACTAAAACCTGAAGAAAAACATGATGAAAAAAGTGCATCAAAAGAACATATAGATAATTTAATTGTCAAAGAAGATAATTTAGCTGAAAAAGAGAGAATTGAAAAAGAAAAAGCCAGAGAAAGAAAAAAACAAATTAAGCAAATAAAAAAAGAATCGTTAAACGAAGAAGAAGAAAATAGAAGAATTGCTGAAATTGAAAAGCAAGACTATCTTGAAAATGCTGATTCCCAAGATAACGATGAAGAAAATTAGTCTTTATATTCATATTCCTTTTTGTAAAAATATTTGTGCATATTGTGATTTCCCTAAGATTTTATTTATTGAAAAATTTATAAAACCTTATTTGGAATCACTTTTTTGTGAATTAAAAAATCTTCCTAAAATTCCTTTGAAAACAATCTATATCGGTGGGGGAACTCCTCTTTCTTTATCCTGTGAAGACTTGGAAAATTTGTTTGTTTTTGTTAAGGAAAATTTCGATTTAAGTCAATTAGAAGAATATTCAATTGAATCTACAGCAATAGAAATTACAGATAAAAAAATAAAATTATTGAAAAAATATGGTATCAATCGTCTTTCTATCGGCGTAGAAACTTTACAAGATAATCTTTATTATTTAAATCGACACACTGATAAAAATAAGCTTGTTGAAATAAAAAAACTTTTGGATGCTAATGATTTTATAAATTATAATTTCGATCTTATTTATGGTTGGCCAAAAAGTACTAAAGAAGCGTTTATCGAAGACCTGAATTTTATTTTAAATTTAAATCCTAAACATATTTCAATTTATCCGCTAGCTATTGAAGAAGGAACATATCTTCATAATATTCACCTTCAACCGATTGAAGATGATGAATATGCGGAAATCTATTATGAAGCTAAAAAATTATTAAAAGACAAAGGCTTCTTCCGATATGAAGTATCTAATTTTGCTAAAATTGGTTATGAATCTAAACATAATTTAACGTATTGGCTAGGAGAAGACTATCTTGCTGCTGGTCTTGGAGCGACTTCATTTTATAATGGTGTAAGAGCAACTAGGACTCGTTCGATTTTAAAATATATAGATGGCAAGTATATTTTGAATGAAAATGTTGAAGATTTTTTTGAACAAAGAAATGATTTCATCATGCTTAATTTGCGTCTTGATAAGGGATTTACATTCAAACAATACTACGATAAGTTCAAATCGGAATTTCTTGAAGAATATAAAAAAGAAGTTGAAAATACTCGAGAATATCTTATAATTGATGAAGAAGGAGTCCGCGTAAAAGAAGATTATATCTATATATTAGATTCTATTCTTGTGGATTTATTAAAATAAATATGCTCTGTTCATTAAAAGATTTATATCGTATTGGTCCGGGTCCATCATCTAGTCATACAATTGGCCCTTATAGAATCTGTCAAAGTTTTTTAAAAGAGATAAATGATAATAAAAATTATCACTTTATTGTCACTCTTTTTGGTTCTTTGGCTTTGACTGGAAAGGGGCATTTAACCGATAAAATTATTAAAGATGTTTTAAAAGATTGTGAAGTTATATTTGATTTAAAAAATATTCCAGAATTTCCAAACACTATGAAAATACAAGCTTTTTTGGATGAAAAATTAGTCAAAGAAGAAGTGTATTTCTCTTTAGGCGGTGGACAGATAGCTAAAAAAGATGGCGAAGCTGAAAAGGATCAACTTGTATATCCATTCTCTTCATTTAAGGAAGTAAGAGATTATATTGAAAAAAATGAAATGAGTTATATGGATTTTGTTAAAAAGTATGAAGGTGAAAGTATAGAGGATTATTTAAAATCTATTTTATCTCATATGGAAAAAGAAATAGAAAATGGCCTGGTAAGCGAAGGATATATCGCTGGTAAATTGCATATAAAAAGAATAGCTCCTCTTTTATATAAAGAAGCTCAAAATTGTTTAGATGCTGATAAAAGAGATTTATATATTTCAACTTATGCTTATGCTGTAAGCGAATCTAATGCTGCTGGAAGCTTGGTTGTTACTTCTCCAACTTGTGGTTCAGCGGGTGTTTTGCCTTCAGTTCTTTATTATTTAAAAAAGCAATTAAATTATAAAGAAGATAAGTTGATAGATGCCTTAATTGTTGCTGGTTTAATTGGAACAATAATAAAAAGAAATGCGACAATATCAGGAGCAGTAGGTGGATGTCAAGCAGAAATTGGTTCAGCAACAAGTATGGCTGCAGGTGCATTATGCGCTGCTGATGGACTTTCATTTGATCATATAGAATATGCTTCAGAAATGGCTTTAGAGCATCAGTTAGGGTTAACATGTGATCCTGTAGGGGGATATGTAGCTATTCCTTGTATCGAAAGAAATTCTATATCAGCTATTAAAGCTTTTAATTCTTATGTTTTTGCAAAACATTTAGTTCCATATCGTCATAATGCTATCTCTTTAGATGAAGTTATAGCAGTGATGAAAGAAACAGGAAAAGATTTATCTGCAGATTATAAAGAGACCGCTAAAGGCGGCCTCGCTAAGATTCATAAATTTTAATTAATTATTTTGCTGAAAGTATTTTGTTGATATTATCGGTTTTAATATCGATATTATCATCATTTTTTAATGTAAAAACTTTTTTCCCTAAATGATCATTTTTATATATAGAATTTAAAACAGAACTCTTATCATCTACTAAAGAATTAGCACCGGTTAAATATCCGCCTATTTCTTTGATGAAATTGTTGTTATCATCAACTGTAAAACCTTCTAACGCTGTATATTTTGAAGAAAAGTTATCGGTTCCTGATAAATCTATAGCGTAATTAGCATTTGTTAAATAAACCGATTGCATTCCTTCATCTTTATAAACAACTTTAGAAGTTATTCTATCAATATTAGGAATTTCACTATCTCTATCAGCGTAATAGACAACATCGTACCAAAATTCTGGAAGTTCGGTAATAACATTAACAGAAATTAAGAAAATTGGGGAAACTTTATTTCCTTTTATAGTAATTTCTCTTCTTTCACCTGAAGAATTAGGAAGAGAATAGAAAGTTTGATAAATAGAAGAATTACCATTATATTTGAGAGGGTATTTGTTCGCTAGATTAGTAGTAAGAGCATAATCCCCTGGTTCAAAATTAGAAAAATTAAGTTTTTCCATTCTTGCCCAATAGAAATCTTCATTGTCCTTAACGTTATCAATTCGGCTAAAGTAGAACTCTTGGAAAGAAGAAGTATTTTTTAATGAATAATTTGAAAGATATAAATCATCACCGAGAATGCCATAATCATTGAAAGTTGAAACTTCTTTTTCATCCAATAATCGATCATAAATTTTTTGAGAATCTTTTTTGTTTTTTCCTTTTAAAGTTATATACGCATCGATATTTTTTTCATTATTCCCTTGAGAATCAAAAATTATTCCAACGACACTTAAACAGACATAAGATAACAATCCTAAATTTATTAAAATCAAAAGACCACGAAGAAAATATCTTTTTCTTTGCGCAGATCGATATTGTTTTTCAATATCATCTTCTTTTTTTTGATTTTGTTTAACGCGAGATTTATTCTGCTCGTTTTGGACATTACTAGTTTCTTTTTTATTATCAAAACCATAGTAATCAGCACCTGGTTTTGGTGCGTTATAAGGAGGAATATTTTGCTGAGGTTGTTGATAATAAGGATAAGAATTATCAAAATTATTGTTAGAAAATTGATATGGAGTAGGATTAGGAGTTTGACCATTTTTTATTTGATCTTGCTCCATACGCCATTCAGCAGTTAAATCTGGGTTAGATTTTCTGTCTTTTCTACTCATTAGTATTTAATCTCTTTATAGGTTCTTGGATATATTTCAACATCACGGATATTTTCCATACCAGTGATAAACATTAATAATCGATCAAAGCCTAATCCAAAGCCAGCATGTGGACAACCACCATAACGACGGGTATCCAAATACCATTCGTAAGCTTTTTCATCAAGTCCTAATTCATCGATACGGGCTTTTAATTTATTGAAATCGGCTTCTCTTTCTGATCCGCCACAAATTTCACCGATACCAGGTACTAATAGGTCAACACCGGCGACTGTTTTACCATCTGGATTTTGTTTCATATAGAAAGCTTTGATATCTTTTGGGAAGTTAATTAAGAAAACTGGACAATTAAATGTTTTTTCGACAATGAAACGTTCATGTTCACTCATGAGATCCATTCCCCATTTAATGTCGCTGTTTTCAAATTTGACGCCTTTCTTTTGGGCATCAAGCAAGATGTTAATAGCATCATCGTAAGAAACTATTTCATATTCTTTATTGACAAAGTCGTTGAGTTTATTAAGCAATCCTGGTTCAATTCTTTGATCGAAGAAAGCCATTTCATCAGGACAATTTGTTAAAACATATTTGACGATATATTTCATGAAATCTTCCATTAAATCAATATCATCATAAATATCAGCAAAGGCAATTTCAGGTTCAACCATCCAGAATTCAGCAGCATGTCTTGTAGTAGAACTTTTTTCAGCTCTGAATGTTGGACCAAATGTATAGACATCACGGAAAGTAAGAGCTAAAGGTTCAACATGAAGTTGACCGGAAACAGTTAAGGTAACTGGTTTTCCAAAGAATTCATCAGGATTTTTGTCTCCTGTAGAAATCTTGAATGCTTGACCAGCGCCTTCGCAGTCATTGGAAGTAAAAATAGGGGTATGAACATAGATGAAACCTTCTCCTTGGAAGAATTCATGAATGGCAAATGCTAAAACACTTCTGACTCTATATAAAGCAGTAAAAGTATTTGCCCTTGGGCGAAGATGAGGAATAGTTCTTAAATATTCAAAAGAAGTTTTCTTTTTTTGAAGAGGATAAGATTCATCAACATCACCGACTAAAACATATTTTGTGAGTTCGATTTCAAATGGTTGTTTTCCGCTTGGGGTTAAATGAACAATTCCCTCGATGGAAATGGCTTGTCCAAGTTTGGATTTGCTGGCCAGTTCAAAATTATCTAAATTAGAATTATAAACTAATTGAGCGCATTTAAAGCAAGTACCATCATTAAAAGAGATGAAACCTAAATTTCCCATCAAACGATTTGTACGAACCCAGCCATCGATGATAACTTCTTTTCCATCAAGTGTTTCATCATTATTGCTGATGGCTTCATATATTTCTCTAACAGTTAAATAAGTTCCGTTAATTTTCATAGTATAACCTCGTTTTTTATCTATTCATTAGTATATACTTTTCATTTTTTGTAAGCAATGAAAGAAGAAGATTTTCTTTCGAAAATATTAATGATTTTTCTATTTTATTAATTTTTTGTACGACTATAAATTATATATTTTTTCTTTTTTAGGCATGGATAATAATTCAAGAGAGTTTTCTTTATGGAAAGCATATTATTCATTTCGCAATCCATTAAATAAGCATTTGAATTGATATATTCATATATATCACCGATATTATTTGGTTTCTTTTTTAATATATAAATAATATGAATACATTGATTTGGCTTGATTTTTTTTATGCCTGCTCGAACTTCGATTATCTCCTCTTTATCTTTAACAATATTTATAATTTTATCGATGATTTCTTTGTCTTCTAAAACAATTAGTTTATCGTATTTTTCTAAGCTGGAAACTTTGCTTAAAATGATATTTTCATCTATGAAATCTGGTTGGATTTTTCTAAGTTCATCTCTTTTCTCTTCATTTCCCATATAAACATAATATTGTCCAAGCAGAGATAAAGCTTGCATTTTATAGTTAGAATTATTAGCGTCAATAACTTTTTGCAAATACTTTATACATTTTTCATCGAGCAAATTAAAATAAGCATAACCTAAAGCATAATTGATAAAGGAATTATCTTCATCAGTTTTTATCAGAATATTAGCTATTTTTAAACCATTATTAAAATCGTTATAAGATAATGCATCATTTAATAATTTTACTAATTCAGAATTATTAGAAATATTATCTAAATTACAGATATTTTCTTTATAAAGTTTATATTTTTCACAAAAATTAGGATTGAAATTAGACTTATTATCTTTATTAAAATTAATATAAGCCAATTTTATATCATCATTGAAATAATTGTTTTCAATCAAATTGATATCTATATTATTGAGATGAAATTTTTCTCTTCTCATTCTGACATTTGGATGAGTTGAAATTCTTTCTTCAAGATGATGAGTAGAAATATAATCAAATGTGGATATATTTTTCATATAGTTCTCATATATAAGCTTATAATTTAAAGATATTGTTTCTTCAGAAAAACCTTTTTCTTCATTTATTTTGTTGATAATTTCAAAGTTAGGTGCACTAGAAATTAAAGATAGACCAAATAATTTTACATTAGCTTGAGAAAATTCTTTGTTTAAATTTTTGTCGAGAACTTCATCATCGGCTTTTTGTTCGTAATATTTACTAGATATGATTTTCGATAATTCTATTTCAACGGAAACTTTTAAGGCACAAGGACATATAAAAAGAAAAGAATATTTTTCAACAAATGTTTGTTTTTTATTAATTTTAGATAAATATTTTGTATCTTTATGTTTATAATGAGCAAGTTCATGATAGAAGACAGATTTTAGTTCATCTAAAGTTAAAAATTTTAAAAGAAGATCACCAACATAAAAAATTAATTTATCGTTTTTTTCTTCGATAGCACAATTGCTATCGTTAATATTTATATTGACTATAAAAGATTTATTGATATCTTCGCTTTTAAAGATTTCAGCGATAAATGTTGTAAGAATTTTATATTGATTTTTTTGATATGACAAAGTAATTTTATTTGCTTTTAAACTGTTGAAGTAAGGAATTAAAATTATTAAAAAGATAATTACGAAAACTACATCAGTAAAGGTTGCTAAAGGTGCAATATTATCATTATTTATAATTGTTGGATAAACTAATCCGGTAAAAAATAAACAAAAATAGTAAATAAAATAAGAAACGAATATATTGCAAATACAGAAGGAATACATTTTTAAAATTTTATTTTTTGTTTCTGATATATTTGAATTTATATATTTCTTTTGTTCTTCTATATGATTGATAAAGTTTTTTGATTTCATATTTTGAATTTCTTTTTCGTATTTAGCATGGTATGCTAAGCAAAAAATTAAATATCCAAAAAAAATTACAAGTACTCCAATATAATAATAAACTATGGAAAAATCACATTGTTTTCCTAAAACAAAACCAAGGATAAATATACCGATAGAAAAAACTAAAGACAACAAGAATTTTATAGTTTCTAAAATCATTTTTTTGTTTTTGATCATAAAAAATACCTCAAATGTTTTATAGCATTTTAATTTAAGATTTACAACCATCAGAAAACATGAAAAATATGTTCAAAACAAAAGAAAATAATGTAAAATATTTGTATGAAAAACAAATTATTTTTAATTTTAATCGCTTTCATGTTAACTTCGTGCGAAAGTAATGAAATAATAATCAATCGAAAAACATCTGGTGAAAAAGAAGATGATCCTGCAACTTTAAATAATGAAGTTGAAGGAATGGTAGAGCTATATGATGGATTATATGTCAGTCATAATCCTGGATTTTATGATGAAGAATTTGATTTGAAATTTAAAATAACTGATAAAGATTATCGTTTGCTTTACTCTTTTGATTCATCTGTTCCTGAAAATAATTCAAAAAATACTTATAGTAAACCGATACATATAGAAAAGATGAAAATAGGAAATATTGAAAATTATCCTCTCACAACATCGGTTGATGGAATTCTTCCTTTAAACACTAATGGAAGATGCATTTCAACAGATTATATCTATAATGTTCAAAAGCCGGAAAATTATTATCTGACTAAAAAATCTACAGTTTTAACAATAAGGCTGATTGATAAAAACACGAACGAACAATTGTTTACCCGTTCTTTATCTTATTTTGTTGATGATGATATTCAAAATAAATTTACTATTCCTGTTATAAGTTTATCTATGCCTTATGAAGATATTTTTTCTAAAAAAGAAGGTTTTTATAATAAACCGGAACAAGAAATTGAGAAAAGAGCTAATTTAGAATACTTAGATCCTATTTATGATCAGACTTTTTATCGCAATACTAAAATTAAAATTGGCGGTAATTGGTCTAGTGGTTATCCTCAAAGAACATTGAATTTAAATTTTAATAAAATCAATTTGGTGAAAAAAATAAGCCTGTTAAAGAAAAAGTATTCGGAGACAGAAAACAATTAGGAAATCAAGAAAATGATTTGACAGATATTACTCGATTTAGATTGCATAATGGTGGCAACTGTTTTGAACAATGGACAGGACTTAATGATGCCATAATACAAAATTTAATGGCTTATACTAATGCTTCAACTACTGCTAGTCGTCCTTGTTTAACATATATCAATGGTGAATATTGGGGACTTGAAACTATAAGGGAACATTATTCAGATGTTTATTATTCTGATAATTATGGCGTAAAAAAATCTAATGTTTTAGCATTACAACTTAAAGGCAATTATTTAGTTGATGAAGGCGATGAAAATGAGTGCATGGAAGAAATAGCTAAGCTTAATGAATTTGTTGACAACAATGATTTTACTGATGAAGAAGTATATAACAAATTCGTTTCAGAATATATTGATGAAGACTCATTTATCGATGTGATGATTGCTCATTCTTTTGCTCGCAATTGGGATTTTGTAGGAAATTATAATAATTTGCGAATTTGGAAAACAAATAAAATTGATTCTAAGAACAAATACGCAGATGGAAAATGGAGATTTTCGATTCATGATGTTGACTTTGCTTTTACAGAATCGACAAACTTTTTTAATAAGAATCATGCTAATTCTTATTTTAAATATAATATTTTCAATAAGCTTTCACAAAATGAAACATTCAAAAAGCATATGTATCAAAGGGCAAAAAATTTACTAGCTAATAATTTATCATATGATCACGCTGTTGAGGTAATCGATGATCTGATGGATCAAGTTGGACCATATCGTTTAGAATCATATCTTCGTTGGGGAAAAGATGCTTCGATTATGACAAGTTGGCGAGAGTCAATAAATAATGTTAAGTATATAATTCGTTTAAATCAAAACATATATCTCAGTGAACTTTATGATGCTCTATATAAATAAAAGGTGATTTATGAAAAAGAAAATTTTATTGGCAAGTCTATTGTTGCTCACATCATGCGCTGGTTCTAATATTTCTAGTTCTAATATTTCAGGAAGCTCAGTTTCTTCTATTAGTTCTTCTTTATCTACTACCGCTGATGATAGTAAAACAAGCAATACTATAAATGATGAAAAAAGATTATTGACAATCCATTACTGCTACGATAATTATGAAGAATTTAAAACAGTTAATCAGGAATATAAAATAGGAGATAAATTTTTTTATGAATCACCTAAAGTAGATTTTATGATGCCAGATTACTCTATCATCGAAGGCAATATGGGAAATGATAATTTAGAATATACCGTCACTTATTCTTTTACTGAAGAAGAATTTAATGATGTTACAGCATTAAAAAAATATACTCCATTTAAAGTAAATGATGGCTTTACATTATCTTATGTAATTAATAACTGTGAATCTGATTGGAACGTAATTTTTAAATCTAAACATTTTGAAATAGGAAATGGAACTTTAAAGTTAAAAGATGATCAAGGAAATTATCAAGACTTTTATGGTTCTGAAACAAGTAAAATTTATAAATATGATGCCTTATTATCAAAAGGATTGGAAGATAAGTATATAGATATTGCATTTAGACAAAATAATTCTATTTACTTTTATTTAAATGGAAAACCGGTATTTTGTTTTTTAGCTTCTAAAGAGTCTTCTTATCAATTTAATGAGTCTTCACCAATTGCTAAAATAGAAGACTTTTCACGTACTGTTAAAGAAGATATAAAACAATATGGTTTAGAAATTGGTCCAGCGATAAAAGATAACATGAAATATTTCCGTGTTTCAGATGTAAAAGAAGGAACGGATTATAAAAAATATTTCGAAGAGAATTTCAAATCATTTAAAATTAACTATTTAGATGAAGAAGGAAATATTGTTCATACTCCTCAAATTTATATTGGTAAAGAAAATGATGAATTTACTTTGCCTTCCCCAACTATTGAAAATTTGGCTACTGAAACTAAGCAAATTACTAAAATACTTCAGGATAAAGATGGAGTAATGAATGTGAGATACCATTTTCCAGGCTCTCAAAAAGTTACAAAAGAGATTATTGAATCTGGCAAAAATAAACTAAATTATCAAAATATTAATAATTGGATAGATAAAAATGGTTGGTATAAAGTTGCTGAAAATCTAAGTGGTGATTTTTCAGTACAACTTAAATATCATATGAATGGATGTTTTACTTCAGAAAATAGAACAGATTCTGAATATGTAAAATGGAGAACGGCATTAAGCATTATATCTAATTCTAATACCGGAGACCGTTGGGTCAATAGATTAGATAGTTTTGGTTGGCAAGATGATTGCAATCATGATGGAATATATTTAGGAAATACCGAAAATTATAATCAAGGATATAGCTGTTTACAAGATTTTACACGTGATTTTTATAATGTATTTTCTAATTGTGATATAGTTGTTACTTTTACACGCAGCGGTAACAAAATAATAAGCTCTTATTTAGTTAAAGCATTAAATCAGGGTTACGAAAATAAAACATTTGAATATTATTGTTCTTTAGATAATGTTTATGCGCAATCAATCGATATTGATATAACAGCAGAAAAAGCTAATGTTGAAATATTATCAATATATTATTAAGATACAATTTAGATTTGCTATTTAAAATTGTCTTTATAACTCAACTAATTCTTTGATTTTTGTTGCAGTGATTTTCTATTGCTTCAGATTGGCAATTTCAGTAATGCCATCCTTATTTTGCAATCCATAATTTCCAAAAATTGAATGATTTATACCTTCGATAATCATTTCAATGTAAAGATTTTTATTAAAGAATTCTTTATTTTTTTCGAATTTATCTTTTTTAACAATTTTATCATTTGATTCCATCAATGATAAACACTTTAAATTGTTAGGCATAATTTTTGTTGCATAACTTCCGAGTAAAATTACTCCATCTAATTTATTCCCGTTTTTATAAGCAAAACTTGATGCCATCGCTCCTCTTAATGAATGTCCGCCGATATAAATATGAGAGTAATATAATTTTTTGATAATTTTATTTGCTTTATTTATTCCAAAAAAGGCTAAATTAAATGGCATAGAGCATAAGGCAACATCGATACCTTCACTAGCTATTGTTTCAGCCAGTTCAATATATGCTTTATTCTCTACTTTAGCACCAGGATAAAAAATAAATAATGAATCAATTTCATTTTCTTTTTTAGAAAATAATGTATAGTCTTTATATGTTATATAGGATATATTTTCTAAATGATTATATTCTTCGGCGTGATAATAAACACTTGTATATTCAAAAAATGCTGCTGTTAAAATTGGAGTGAAAATTGATATTAATATAATTGATTTTTTCTTTCTTTCATAAATGCTTCTTAAACTTAATTTTTATAGTTTTTATAAAGGTTTTGAACTTCTTCGAGAATTTCACTCGCTTTATAAGGAATTCTTCCAAGATAATCTAACCCGATATTTATAAGATAATTAATTCCTAATTTTTCTAATTTAATTCTATTATTTAATATTTCTTTTGAACTTTTCCAATCATTATCGATTAAACTATATCCCCATGAATGATTTAAAGTGCAAGCTGATTCATATAATCCATAAGGTGATTTTTTAAATCCTTCAATATTATTATAATCTATATTTTCATTAATTTTTGAAGGGATAAATTCGGGAATTTCATTATCACCTAAAGAAACATAATCAAAATTACCATTTCCTAAACGAGAATTTATTAAGCAATTTGGCTGTAAATTTTTGACTAATTGATATAAAAATTTGCTCTGTGATGGAGTTGAATCGAGCGGCATATCAAACCACATTAAGAATACATCTCCATAATTTGTTAATAATTCTTTTACCTGTGGGACTATTTTTTTATTGAAACATCTTTCATAATTTTTTGTTGTTCTATCTGGATAATCCCAATTATTATCCCATGAATCACCAGCAGAACCAGTAGAATCAATTGTATATCCTCCACCATCTTTTTCTCGCCAATCAATACATTGAGAATAGTAAAATCCGAGTTTTAAATCATATTTTTTACAAGAATCTGCTAATTCTTTTATTAAGTCTCGCTTACAAGGAGAATATTCATAGCAATTAAAACTATCTACAGATGAATTAAATAAGGCAAAACCTTCGTGATGTTTAGTGGTAATAACGATGTATTTCATTCCGCATTTTTTAGCAAAAGAACAAATTTCATCAGCATTGAAGTATATAGGATTAAAAATACTTGCGAGTTTATTCATCTCTAAATAAGGTATTTTTTTCTCGCATTCAATCCATTCGGCATAAGTTGGTCCTTTTTGTCCTTTATATATTCCACCTAATAAGCTATAAAGACCAAAATGAATCATTAAACCATATTTTGCATTTTTAAATTCATCAATATTATTCATTTAACTCTCTTTAATTGGATGCTTTTTTTATTACAATAAAGCTCTTTTATTTTATCATATTCATTAATTGAAACTTGATTAAGTTAGAAACATTTAAAATTATTTTGTTGATATCTTCATGAATTTCTATTGTTTGATTTTTTATTATGTCAGGAATATATATATCATTCTTATCTATAGAAATATATGTAGCATTAGGATTATCTATAGTCATTTTTATAAATGGGTATTTTATCTAAACAGGTGTTGAATAACTTACTCCAAGTTCTAAAAACAAAATTTTCTTATTTTTGTATTTCTTTAAAAAGTTATTATATCTTTTTTATCTAAATGCCAGCCTTTATCTTCAACAAACGTATCATCACATCTGAGGTTAGTTGTCATTGACTCTCCGAATTTAGGACTTTTTGGGATTAAATATGAAGGAATTTCATCTTAACCATTTCTTCAATATAATTTTTATTATCATAAGTTTTATTATGGCAAGCTCTACTGCATTGAAAAAGTTCATAATTCCCTTGTATATAAAAAAGTCTTTCTTTATCGAAGCCATTTTTTTGAAATTGGTGATCAACATTAGTTGTAATTACAAAATAATTTTTTCATTGAACTAAAGCATATAGTCTTTTATAAAGATTTTTTCCACCATATTCAAAACCTGCAGCACTGCTTAATCCAGTCCCAGTTCCTAAAATAATTGCATTATTTTCATCAATAATTATTTTCAATTTCTTTTTTGTAAACATCATAATCTCCTTTACTAAAAACATCGATAATAACTTTTTGAATTGAGCTTTTAGTGTTTTCTATAAAAAATTGTTTTATAGATTTTAATGCTATTTTCGAAGCTCCTTTAATTGGACATTCATAAATATCAGTTGAAATGGAGCAGAAAGCAATGCTTTTTAATTGGTATTTATCGGCAAGTTTTAGATATGATTGATAGCAATTAAAAAGATCACTTTCATTTACTTTAGTTATCTTATTTTCAATAATAGGTCCGACACTATGGATAATATATTTAGATGGTAAATTATAGCCCTTAGTAATTTTAGCTTTTTCATTTAATTCTGGATGTCCTTGGGTTTTCATTATTTCTAAGAGATCTTTTCTAACTTGTAATCCAGCATAGGAATGAATAGCATTATCGATACAGTTATGAAGAGGATGAAAACATCCTAATAATTCACTATTTCCAGCATTTACAATTGCATCTGACTTTAATAACGTTATATCTTCTTGAAAAATATTATTTTTAATTGGTATAAGATTATCAATATATATAATTTTTCTTTTTTTAGATTCTTCTTTTATAATTTCATCTTAAATTTGATAAAAATAAGAATCCAATTTATCTGGAATTGTAATACTCATAAGTGCTCTAAAAGTTTTGAAATCATTATTATTTGTTGAAAGATTTATATTGTTGTATTTTTTTAAATAGTTAATTCCTTTTTCTAAATTTGTCATGTTTTATCCTTTTTATTATGTACATCTTTATTTTATATTCAAAGTGTATAAAAAAAGTACGCACAAAATAGTGCTTTGGTATTATTTAGAAAATATATTTAAAATATACATTGATAAAAAATAAATTTATTTCAATTTTATAAAATCATTAATTTGGTTTTTTATATCATTTAGAGCTTCTTCGATTGTTCCAAAATATGAAGTGAATGAATTTTCATAATTTGGTTCCCACCAACCATATTTTCCAGAATAATATCTTTCCTCGTCATGAGCAATAAATAATTTTTCATTTCCAATTGAAAAACTACCGATTTCGTTTTTATAAATATAAATAATGTGTTTTTTATCTTTGGAATAATATAATTGTTCAACATTAGATAAATTAATCTTATTGAACATTATTTCAGTAATTTCTTCATCGGATTTTGGAGGTAATTTAAAAGTTATATGGTGCCTTGGATAAAATTTAATTTGAGATAAAAAATCATCTCTTGTTCCTTGGATAAAGTCTTTATTCATAATTCTATAATATGAATTCTTTAATTCAAGAAAAAGAATTTTTTTAAATTTATATAAGCGTATATTTGCAATGCTTTTTATTTCTTTTTCATCTTTATATAAAATGCCATCTTCTAAAACAATTTTATGTTTTATTCTTTTATCTTTTAGAAAATTTTTATTTGTTATATTGATTAAGTATTGCATTACCATGATAAAAATTAAAAATAGAGGAAGGAGAAAAACAAAAAGAAGGTCATAAATTTTGAAAATAAAAGCTGGTATAGAAATAATAATTGAAATAAAAAATGAAGAAAATACAAAAGGAGTAATTTTTATAATGCTATATAATCCAATTGCCTTTGTATCATTGTAACCAATCATTTCAATTTTCATAGATATTTTCCTTATTTTTATTATATTACTTTTAACATTTATTTTTATATGTGTTTTTTAGCAATTTAAAATTTTAATTTCTTTATTTTCCTATAATTGCAACATAAAATAAGTAAAAGATTAAGGATTTTCATTTGAAAAGGTTTTTTTAACTTTTTTATTATTAGAATGAAATTAGATAAATATAGTTAGAAAAAAGGTTTGAAACATTATTTTTTTGAATCAAACCTTTGTTTTTTATATGGTGCCGCTTAGCAGAATCGAACTGCTGACCTACTGATTACGAATCAGTTGCTCTACCTACTGAGCTAATGCGGCGTGCATATTATTTTAAATTAAAAACTTAGAAAAAGCAATATTGGTAAAAATTATGCATAGGCGGATTAAATAGATAATTCTATATAATTTTCATAGTATAAAAATGAGGAGACCTTATATGTATTATCAAAATCAAAAATATTATCTTGTCCCTTTGACTAAAGAAGAAGTTGAAAAATTACAGAATTTAAGAAATAAAGAAGAAAATGAAAAAAATGTAAAAACATCTTCTGATGAATTGATAGAACCTCTTGATGCTTTGGTCAAGGGAAATATTTTCAAAAATGAATATCGTCCTTATAAAAATTATTCTACATGTGCAACCTGCATTACAGATTATAGTGACGAAAAAGAAAAATTGATGGGAGAAATAATGATATATTCAAATGCAGCTCATGATCTAAGTTTGAAATTAGATATTTTTCCTGAAAGAACAGAACTTTTATATAAATTTGATGAATATGCTTTAAAAGCAAATAATCTTATCAAAGAATATGAAAGTAAATATGGGCCATTAAAAGTAAATGCGTTAGTTGGTCCGAAAAATGAATACTCTTGGTTAAAAACACCATCTGTTTGGGAGAATTAAATATGTATACTTATCAAAAAAGAATGCAATTTCCGATTAAAATAAAAAACAAAAATCTCTATATGGCCAAAATGATTATTGCACAATATGGCGGTTCAAATGGTGAGATGGGAGCGGCAACAAGATATCTAGCTCAACGTTTTACAATGCCTTGTGAAAAAGGTCGCTCTTTATTAACAGATATTGGCACAGAAGAATTAGGTCATGAAGAAATGGTGCAAACTATGGTATATCAATTAACTAAAGGTGCAACATTTGAAGAAATCAGAGATAGTGGATTAGCTCCATATTATGTTGATCATGGTTTAGGTATATATCCTGCTGATAGTAATGGAATTCCATTTACTGCTGCAACACTGCAATCTAGTGGAGACTTTATTACTGATTTAACCGAAGATATGGCAGCCGAAGAAAAGGCTAGAAGCACATATGAGCATTTGATTGATTTAGCTTCAACAGATGATGTTATTCAACCGCTTTTATTTTTAAGACAAAGAGAAGTTGTCCATTATAATAGATTTAAAGAATTGCTTGAATATTATAAAGATAAATATAATTTAAAATATTAATTACATTGAATTACCTCATTTTTTTGGTTAATATATCAAATAATGAGGTTTTTATTATGAGAAAATTTTATGTTGCTAAAGGATTTGAAAAAGATGAACCATGTCTTCCACAAAGAAAAACTAAGTTGAGTGCAGGATATGATATAGCAGTTGTTGAGAAGACAGTAATTGAACCTAAAGAAATAAAACTTGTTCATACGGGTATTAAAGTTCAGATGAATGAAGATGAAGTTTTTTTAATATTTCCACGCAGTTCATTAGCTAAGAAAAAAGGATTAACATTGGCTAACAATGTCGGCGTTATCGACTCTGATTATTTTGAAAACGAAGAAAATGATGGTGAAATTGGATTGCTTTTGCAAAATTTCAGTGAAGAAGTTGTTGAAATAAAAAAAGGCGAAAGAGTGGCACAGGGGATTTTTGTAAAATATTTGAAAACAGAGGATGATTTTATAGAAGAAAAAAGAACCGGAGGATATGGCTCTACAGGTTCTCTATAATTTTTGTAAGCTTTGCATTTTTTTGTTATATATTTTTTGAAAACTGAATTCTTCTTTTTCTCTTTTGATTTTTGATTTTAGGCTTTCTTCTATTTCTTTTTGAATTATTTGAATTTCTTCAACAGTCGATTTGTTTTTATATTCTTCATAGTAGTGTGGTTTTAGAAAAGAAATTTGAACAGCGTAACGTTTTTCGTGTTTTTTTTGATTTAATGCGGCTGAAGTTCCGTGAATACAAACAGGAACAATTGGAACTTCGGCATTATATGCCGGTTTAATAGATCCAGCCTTAAATTCTCCTAAAGTATAGTTAGGATCTTTTGTTCTTGTACCTTCGGGGAAAATTACCCAGGTATTTTTTTGTTCTAGTGAATCGGAAACTTTTCCTAAAGTTTTTATTTCTTGTCTTAAATTTTTTCTGTCAAGAAATAATCCATCAATTCCTTTAAATATTTTTCCGATATATGGGAAATTTTTTACTTCTTTTTTTCCTAAAAAAGACATAGGTCTTTCAAGCAGGTAAATTAAGCATACGGGATCGAGCATAGATTGATGGTTTGGAGTGAACAGAACATTGGTATTTAAAGGTATATTTTCAAGTCCATCGACATAAAAATCCAAACGAAAACTAGGCATGCATTTTATTATAAGTTTTCTAGCCTTATCGTATCTTTTATCTAATGGAATATTCTTTTTGTTTTTGGCATTTCTATTGATCCATAATGTTGAAGAAATAAGGCGAGGAACTATTTGTAAAGCTAATCTAGAGTACTTTAACATGGCTTACCTCGTGACTTTAGCAACAGCTAAAGAATATTTATTTATCATAATTAATTGAGAAAAATGATTGTCATCAAGAAGTCCAGCTTCATTAAAGATTACTTTGGCATAGTTGTCAAATTGATAAGAAATTGTATTTCCTGTTGGATTTATAAAAAGATAATAATCATCTTCATTAATTCTATAGCGAATTAATAAGCAACCATTAGAAATATTTTCGAATGTTACATGATCGGTCATTTCTTTCTTGCTGTCTGATGAAAGGAATGGTAATTGTTTTTTTAATTTTATAGCATCCTTTAAATAATTGATGCAATCGATTCTTTTTTTGGCCATGACATAATCAAAACCATTGATATCATCGCCTGAATTATATGAATTTCCAATCATTTTCTTTGTCATTCCATATTCCTGACCGGCATGAATAAATGGAACACCAAAAGAAAATATAGTTATAGCGTTAATTAGTTTTAAATGACGAAGAATATCTTCGTTTGATTGTCCTTTTAAACAAACTTGCAATTTATCAAACAATGTATTGTTATCGTGACATTCAACATAATTTATTGATTGATTTGGATTAGAGAATAATGGTGGGAAAGCTAGAGTTACACTTGAACCAAGGAAAACGTTTTTAAAGCCATCAATATAATTTGTATCACCTGTTAAATATCCGCGATTTGCTAATTCTGATTCCGAAGAACGACCTTTGACAATATCTCTAAAGCGATCATTGAAAAAGCCTATAGGTTTGATACTATTTGCATTATACATACTAGCTTTTTTATCACCAGGGAGATTTGTGCACATATCCCATCCTTCACCATAGAAGATTACATCTTTTTTTATTGATTGTAATTCTTTAAATGCTAAATTCATGGTATCGACATCGATAATGCCCATTAAATCAAAACGGTAACCATCTATTCCATAAACTAAAGTAAAGAATTTCAATGCATCGATAATTAATTTTCTGGCCATATAGTTTCTGGTTTCGAAATCATTTCCACATCCAGAACCATTGGATAAAGAACCATCAGAATTAAAACGGAAATAATAATCTGGGCAAAGAACTTGTAAAGCATTGCTGGAAGCGTTGAAAACATGATTGAAGACAACATCCATTATTACACCGATTCCGTTATTATGGTAGGTAGAAACTAATTCTTTCAGCTCTAATAAGCGAGCATAAGGGTCGTTAGGATTAGAAGAATAAGATCCTTCAGGGGCAAAATAAAATAAAGGATCATAACCCCAGTTATATGAAGAAAATGGATGATCATCATCATGGGTTTGAAAATCGTAAACTGGAAGGATTTGTATATGAGTAATTCCTAAACCCTTTATATAATCAAGTCCAATAGGATATCCATCAGAATTAGTAAGACCTGAAGTACATAAGGCTTTATATGTTCCTTTATTTGTTAGTTCAGTTAAAGATGTCATATCGCGAACATCTAATTCGTATAAAATTGCATCGGTTAAGCGATGGAGTTCGGGAACGTTATTTTTTAATTCAGAACGATAGTTTTTAATTTTAGTTAAGTCTACAATATAAGAAAATTGAGAATTAGAGCCTAATGAAAAGCTATAAGGATCAGGAGCTTCTTTAAATTCACCATTTAATTTGACGATATATGTATAGCGTGCTTTTTCATAATCGCCTTCGATAGTAGCTTCGTAAACACCTTCGTTTAATCTTTTCATCGGGATGAAAAGTTCTTCGGAATTTGCATTTATTAAATGGACAAAAGCTGAAGAAGCTAAAGGTGAAAAAAGGCGGAAAGTTGTTTTTTCTTTGGTATATAAAGCACCAAGCTCTCCATCATAGCGATAATTCTTTTCAAAATCTTTAGACTTGGCTAGAACATTAGTGTCAAGTGGGGTTCTTTCTAATCTATCATCAGTTATTTCATATAGCTTTCCTACTTGAAAATTATAGTTGATAGCTAAAGTGTAAATAAAACTTGATTTTGATTCAGATTTACTGATAGCTTTTAAAGATTTTACGAAAACATTGTTTTCATAAAGATTAAAGAAATTGATAGTAGATGACGTATAGGATTTATAAACAGCTACTTCAATGGAATCAATGCTTTTTAAAGTAGCTTTCAAATTTGTAGTTAAAGCCATATTTACTCCTTTAATAAAACAAAAGCTATGGCATAATCATCGTGTGATAGGCTTACTTCACCAATAATCTTGTTATTAAACTTTAAAGTTGGTTTTCCGTTTTCATCGTTCATTACAGAAATGGAACGGAAATCAATTTTTCTATTATTGGAAGCCTTGACATATGCTTCTTTAGCTGCCCATCTTGTAGCTAAAAATCTTGCTTTATTTTCTTCATCGTCTGCGAAACTTAAATATCTATCGAGTTCTTCGGATGATAAAATTCGATAAGGAAAGTCATCATGTAAGTCTTTGGCTCGAGAAATTTTAATAATATCTACTCCAATCATATTTAATTCTCCTTTTTATGTGTGATAACAAATGTATGACAATAATTAGAAATTTCTTTTAAAACTTTTTTAAATGTACGATAGGAAAGATGATCTACTCTTTCTACTACAGCAGGAAAAGCAAAATGATTTTCATAGCATTCAGCGAGAGCTAAAAATAACTTTCCAGCATCTTTAAATAATAATTCTTTTTCTTTGGCATAGTTACTTTTTACTGCTTGAAATTCTTTTTTACTGATATTTTTCTTTAAAGAAGAAAGATAGTTATCTAATTTTGATTTAGCTTCTTCTGCATCTAAGGCATTAAAAAGTGCATAATAAAATGTATCTTCCCCACCTTGAATTAGTTTTCCTTCAAAGTCAGTATTCAATAAAAATTTATCTTCAACAAGTTTTTTTATAAAGATATTATTTTTTCCTGATAATACATCATTTAAAATTTCATAACAGATGAATATATCATCTCCGAATTTTTCAAATAGTTCTTGTCTTGGAACAAATTTAATTCCATAACCAATTTTATCGTTATCAATTTCGCTTTGAATGTTATTATCAATTCTACTAATTTCGCCATATTCTTCTTTATTTTCTAATAAAGTACTTTCAAAATTGTAGGTTGGTTTGATAAATTTTCGTGAAGCGAGAATATTATGTAATTCTTTAGGATCAACATTTCCAGTGACAAATAGAGTCATATTTTTAATTGTATATTTAAAATTAAAGAATTTTTTCAATGTTGAATAATGAATTGATTTCACTTCATCAATATTAGAAAGAGGATCTTCTCTCATAGGCGAACTCAAGTATAAACTTTCACGGAGAGCTTTGATCATTTTTTTATTTAAATTAGAATCCATTGATTTTTGCTCAGCAAAAATTTTGTTTTTTTCAATTTCAACATCTTCTTCTTTAAAAGAAAGATTGGTGACTAAAGTTAAGAGTAAATCTAAAGGTTTTTTATAATCTTCTTTTGTATTGAAATAAAAGACAGTAGCGCTATGATCGATAAACGAATCTAATTCAGCGCCTACTTTTTTGAAAACATCTTTAGCGTTTCCTTTAGGGGTGAAAAATAATAAATCTTTTAGTAATAATGCGGTTCCTTGAGGAATTCTAGTTTTATCAATCATCAATTCATGGCGATAAGTTCCTGTTTCAACCTGGATACCAGCATAGGTTTCTTGGCATCCTTCAATAGGGCAGCAGATAACTCTTAAACCATAAGAAGTGAATTCATTATATAATTTTGTTTTTAGTGAATCGAAAGTTAAACATTCCATACTTTATTGACCTTTCTTGGAGTAAAATCGACAAATTTCATTGAATTTTATAAGATAAAACACCTTCAATGTAAGTGTTTGTAATTAAATTTTTTTATTCTTCAAAATCATCTTGCTGTTTTATGACTTGTTTTCGTCCGCCAGAAATAGTTTTAATGTATCCATCGGCTTCTAGTGTATCAAGAAAACTAGCTGCTTTTCCATATCCTAGGTGGAACATACGCATAAGATAACTTGATGAAGCGACTCCGGAAGAGAGAACCATATCCCGAACTTTAGGATATAGTGGGTCAGCCCGATTTTTCTCATGGGTTTGTTCCATTGAATAATTGCCTGAACCATCGTTTAGTGAATTTTCATCAGGCTCAGCTTTCAAGTTCAAAAATTCTTGATTGAAAACAGGTTTTTGTTGTTGTCTTAAATAATTTGTAACACGAGTAATTTCATCATTGTCGACAAAAGCTGATTGGACACGTATCAATGATTTAGATGTTGGAATTCTAGCTAATAAGTCGCCCTTTCCTAGAAGTGTTTCAGCACCAGTTTCATCGAGAATAGTTTTGGAGTCGAATGATGTAGAAACAGAAAGCGCAATTCTGGAAGGAATATTTGCTTTAATATCCCCGGTGATGACATTTACACTTGGTCTTTGTGTGGCGATAATTAAATAAATACCACAAGCACGGGCTTTTTGAGCAATACGTTGAATTAACGGTTCAATTTCTTTTTGATTTCTTTGTGCTAAATCAGCATATTCATCAACTATGACAACTATATTTGGTAAAACTTCTTTATCTTTTTTATCTTTAATTGCTTGACGATATTCTTTGATATTGACAACAGCTTCTCTTTCCATTATTTGGAAACGACGATCCATTTCATTGCAAAGTTTAGCTAGACATGGACCAGCTTTAATTACATCGGTAATAATTGGACAATATAGATGTGGAATATTGCTGTATTTAGCAAATTCAACTCTTTTTGGGTCGATGAGAATAAGGCGGAGTTCATCAGGATAATTTCGCATGATAAGAGTCATGATAATAGAGTGTATGAAAACTGATTTACCACTACCTGTTGTACCAGCTACTAATAGATGTGGAAAAGTATCTATCGATATAGAGATTACATTTTTTGAAATATCTTGTCCAAGTGGAATAACTAATTTATCAGCGTTTTGATTGTTTAATGAGGCAAAACAATCACGGAAATTGACAGTGGTAGTTTCCTTATTACCAACTTCGATACCTGAAGTATCTTTACCTTGAACAACGGTTTCTATACGAACTGATTTATCACCGCATAAAGCTACTTGAATTTCATTTGTCAAGCTGGCGATAGAATTAACTCTGACACCAGGGTCGGTTCTAACATTAAATCTAGTAACAGAAGGCCCGATATTATATGAGATAACTGAAGCATGAATTTTAAAATTATCAAATACTTGATTGATCTGTTTAGCTCTTTCTAAACTTGCAGTTTGATTGATTTCGTTTTTGCTGTCATCCTGTCTAAGGGAGAGCATATCTACACCAGGTAAAATATATTTTCTTTCGTTAGATGGAGGAAGAGCTGGTTTAATTCGATCTTCATATCCTGGAATTGTATATTCATTATTTACTTCTTCTTCGATAACTTCAGGTTGTTTATATGTATCTTCAAAAGGAGCAGGGTTAGGTACTTTCTTTATAGTTGGTTGTTCTTTGCTCACAAAGTTTATCTGAGTGTTATTTTTATAATAAGAAGTTTTAAATGGTGAAGGGCGAACATAAGAATCTTCTGGTTCATTATATTTTTCTTTCACTTCTTCTTTTTCTACATCAGGGACGTTACTATATTTTTCTTCTACTTTAATATTAGTTTTATCAGTATAATTTATTTCATCAGCAATAAAAGGATTATCATTATGAGCGGATAGGTTGATAGGGGATTTTTCTTCCGGTTCATCATTTTTAATCTCCTCTTTTTCAACAAGTGGCTCTTGTAAAATTTGATTGCTATAAGGGGAAGAAGAATTGACATTAGAAGAAGTATTAAAAGTTTTCTTTGGGTCAAAAGAAGAAGTTTTAAATGGTGAAGCTTTATATTCAGAAGGATAATTCTCTAATGATTTTTCGTCTTGTTCAATAGGATTTTTAATTAGTGGTACTTCAATTTCGTTATCATTGATATTTTCTTCATTTAATTTTTCTAAATCCAAACTCTTTCTGTTTCTTTTCTCTTCTTTACGTTTTTTAGACCAAGAAAAAAGTCTTTGAAGTGGATTTTTCATTAAAATAATTATGCTTGATGTAAATAAAATTATGGCAACTATATGGGTTCCAAGAGAAGTGAAAGCAGTGTTGAATAAAGCGGTAAAAAATGTTCCGATAAACCCACCGCCAGTATAACCGAGTTTTGTTAGATCACTGATGTTAAATAACGATGAAGAAATATAGCTGATTCTATGATTATATGTTGTGAATACGTTGGAGAGTTCAAGATTTTCCATAGAAATTGAAGCAGCAATCATCAATGAAAAAATTAAAAGAATGCCGCCGAGAAGATAAAGGTTTACTTTGATAGAAAAACCTTTTCTTTTAATTGCATATGTCAGTCCAAATGCGGCTAATCCTATAAAGAAAATAAAATAGAATACACCGAAAATATACACCATGATATACGTTAGAAATTCACCGACATAACCGCGATTTAAAAGTCCGATTATTGAAATTAAAAATATCATTATTCCAATCAATGTTTTTTCAGCATCATTTGAAAATGTAAACTTTTTTTTGTTGTCTTTTGGTTGGTGTTTATCTTGTCCCATAAGTCCCCCCCATATTTAAATAGTATAGCATAAATTTTTCTATATATAAGTGAAAAAGAATAAGATATTTGCTACTGATTAACATTTAATTTAATGGCAATAAATTTATATAAAAAAATACATTTTAGAATAAAATAAAAAATGAAATTCTTAGAAAATATCTTTTATTAATAATAAGCAATGATAAAGATTATTTTTTTGAAGAAACAACTTGTGAAATTATTCGTAAGCTTACATATTAGTTAGCATCTTTATTATTGAATTAACTTGCTATAAGTATTAATATATATAAATTAATGTATATTTTTATTAAAAAATGGGGGATATGAAAATGAATATTGGTTTAATTTCATTAGGTTGTGCAAAAAATCAAGTTGATAGTGAAGAAATATTGTCTTATTTTGCAAGAAATAGTTTCAATATTGTATCAGACTTAAGCATTGCAGATGTCATAGTAATCAATACTTGTGGTTTTTTAGCTGCTTCAATTAAAGAAGCTTATGGTGTTATTGATGAAGCCCATGAATATGGAAAACCTCTTGTTGTTGTCGGATGTTTGCCAGAAAGAAATGAAGAAAAATTAAGACAGGATAAACCATTTATTGATGCAATTATTCCAATTCATGATTATCCTAATTTTTCAATTAAATTTCAAAGCGTTGTCGATAAGGTTAAGCTTACTGGAAATATTGAAAATACAAAAAGAATTTATTCTACACCATCATATCAAGCATATTTGAAAATTTCTGATGGTTGTAATAATCGTTGTACTTTTTGTATGATTCCTCTTATTCGTGGTAGTTTTCATTCTATTCCGTTAGAAACTTTAAAAATAGAAATGGATGATATTGCCAAGGATAAAATTCAAGAATTAGTTATTATTTCTCAAGATACAACAAGGTATGGCACTGATCATCCTGAATTAAAACAAAATATATGTACCTTATTAAAGGAAGCCTTAAAGCACGAAGAATTTAAATTCATTCGTTTGCTTTACTTATACCCTGATGAAATTACTGATGAATTAATTGATCTTATTGCTAGTAATCCTCGCTTAACTCCATATTTTGATATTCCTATTCAACATGCTTCTGATTCTTTATTAAGGGCAATGCATCGTCGTGGAAATAGTGAATATTTAAGAAATCTTATTTTGAAAATTAGAGAAAAAGTTCCTAATGCAATTTTAAGAACAACTCTAATTGTTGGGTTCCCTGGTGAAACGGAAGAAGATTTTAAATGCTTACAAGATTTTATTGAATTTGCAAAGTTTGATCACTTAGGTGTTTTCACTTATTCTCGAGAAAAAGGTACACCATCTTATAGTCTTCCAAATCAAATTCATTCGAATATTAAAGCTAAACGCTATAATGAGATAATGAGACAACAAGCTAAAATATCTTATGCACAAAATAAGAAACATTTGGGCGAAGAAGTTGAAGCGATTATCACTGGTTATGATGAAGATTCTTTAGCTTACCAAGCTACATGTTATTTTTTAGCACCAGATGATATTGATGGAGCTTTATTTGTTTATTCAGATAAACCTTTGGATGTTGGTGATTTTGTTAAAGTAAAAATTGTCAATACAAGCATTTATGATTTTGAAGGCGAAGTCGTTGGAGTTATTTCCCGTTACACTAAGAATTAAATTTATGTTGCATATATATAAATTGAGGTTTATATATGCGCTTTTCCAGCAATGAAAGTCTTAAAGATTTAACTTTCAAATTTAAAAAAGATTTAGATAAAAAACTAAAAAATGTTGACAATAATATCGCTGAAGAATATGTTAATTGGCTTTTTAGAAAAACTGCTTTATTTGAAGAGTCTTATAAAAAATCAGGATATTCCACTCAGCCAGATGATCTTACTAGAGGTGATATTATTTTTGCTGAATTCGGTATCAATATTGGTGCTGAGCTTTCAGATTATAAGACCCATGGACATTATTGTGTCTGCTGGGCTATTGATTTAGGAAATGTTATAGTTATTCCTCTTTCTAGCAGCGATACAAAAGGTTCTTTTTTAACTTTTGATTTAGGCGAAATAAAAGGATTAGGCTATGATGGTGTTCATAGTTATTTAAAGCTAGATGCTATACGTTCAATAAGCAAAAGAAGGATTTCTCGACTTCCTAATAAAGAAAAAGGAAAAATTCATCTGGATGATACTACTATTGAGAAAATTAGATTAGCAATAAAGGTATCATTTCTAGAATAGAAAGGATGTTTATGATTTTTAATAAAACAATCAATTGCTATTATAAAAAATATTGGTATTGTTTTTTCTTTGGAATTTTATTTTTAATTTTGGTCGATGTTACGCAATTGTTTCTTCCAAAGATAATAGGTGATTTAGTCGATGCTATAAGTGATAAAACTTTAACATCGGAAATAATTGCTAAAAATGTTTTATATATTTTTTTAATAGGAATAGCAGTTTTTGTCGGCAGAATAGTGTGGCGTTTATTTATCAATGGCGTCAATTATAAAATTCAGTCCGATTTAAGAAAAAGGCTTTTTATTCATTGTGAAAATTTGCCTAAAGAGTTCTACACAACGCATAAGACGGGAGGTCTTATGGCATTATTAACAAATGATGTTGAATCAGTTGGAGAAACTTTTTCCGCTGGTGTTATGTTTTTAATTGATGTTGTTTGTTTAGGATCAATGGCTTTTATTTATATGGCACAAATGAATTGGGCATTAGCTTTAGTTAGTGCAGTACCGATGGTATTTTTGATTTTTTCAGGCAATATTTTAGAAAAATATGAAACAAAAACTTATGAAGAAAATCAGCAAGCTTTTGAAAATCTTTCTGATTTTACCACAGAGAGCTTTTCAGGAATTTCAGTGATAAAAGCTTTTATCAAGGAAAAAGAACAATTATCCAATTTTGCTAAACATGCAGATAATAATAGAAAAAAATCCATAGCATTTATTAAACTTGATTCGCTTTATACGGCGATAATTAATTCAATTATTTATATTTCTGCAGTTTTAATTATAGTTGTAGGAGGTATTTTCATTATCAATGATGTTAAAATTCCTGGAACAACTACTATGACTGGTGGTAATTTATCGACATTCTATGGTTATTTTGATACTTTAGTTTGGCCGATTTTAGCAATAGTTTTTTTGATATCTACAGCATCAAGAGGAAAAGCTAGTTGTAATAGAATAACTGAACTATTAAATACTAAGATTACTGTAAAGGATAAAGAAGGTCTTAAAGATGATAATGAGGTTAAAGGAGCTATTTCTATTCGTAATTTAACTTTCAGTTATCCAGATGGCTCTTCTCCAGCTTTAAAAAATATTAATGTTGATATTAAACCAGGAGAAAACATTGGCATTATCGGTAGAACTGGAAGTGGAAAAACAACTTTCGTCAATACAATTTTAAAATTATATAATGTTGAAGATGGACATGTATTTATCGATGGAAAAGATATCAATTTATGGACAACACATAAACTAAGAGAAGCAATAGGTTATGTTGCACAAGATACGTTTTTGTTCTCTTGCTCTATTTCAGATAACATTGCTTTTTCTAATCCTTGCCTAAATAAAGAAAAAATTGAAATGGCAGCTAGATTTGCTTGTGTTGCTGACAACATTAAAGATTTTAAAGAAGGTTATAATACGGTTATTGGAGAAAGAGGTGTAACTCTTTCTGGTGGGCAAAAACAAAGAATTTCAATGGCAAGAGCTATTGCTAAAGATCCACAAATATTAATTTTAGATGATTCAGTAAGCGCAGTTGACTCATCAACTGAAAAAGAAATACTTTCTAATATAAAAAGATTAAGAAAAGGCAAAACAACTTTAATAGTTGCCCATCGTATTTCTGCAGTCGAAGATTTGGATCATATAATTGTTTTAGATGAAGGTAGTATTGTTGGTTTTGGCACACACTCTGAGCTACTCGCCGATAATAAAGTTTATCAAGATATTGTTAAACTCCAGGAATTAGAAAAGGAGGTTAAATAATATGACACTTGAAGAGCAACTTAATTCTAAAGAAAAAATGTATAAGGATTCCTATCTTTTTAAAAGATTGTATTCTTATTTAAAACCGGAACTTGCTATATTTATTTTTGGATTATTTATCGATATATTGGCAATTGCTATCTATTCTTTTGAACCACGTATTATGGGTTTAGGAATAACATTTATTACCGAAGGAAAAATTACAGAATTAGTAATATTGTGCTCAGTTTTTTTAGCAGCTATCACTCTTACTTTGGTTATGGGATATTATGGCACAATGATAATGCAAAAAGTTGGTCAAAACATAATTTATAAAATGCGAACAGAAGAATTTGAACATATAGAAAATTTTTCTATAAATCAATTGAATTCGCTTCCTGTAGGCAAGCTTGTAACAAGAGTTACCAATGATACAGCGAAAATAAATAATTTGTTTTCTAATGTAATTCCTAGTTTTGTTCGCTCATTTTTCTCTTTGATTTTTACTGTTGTACAAGTTTTAATTTCATCATGGGAGATAGGATTAATCTTAATTATTTTTATTCCAATTTCTTTTGGTGTTGTTATTGGTTTTAGAATTATTTCTAAGAAAGTATTTCGCGAAACAAGAAAAAGTATTTCAAGCTTAAATGGTTTTTTAGCAGAAAACATTTCAGGTATGTTAACAACTCAAATTTTTAATCAGCAGAAAAGAAAATTAGATGAATTTGATGATAAGAATAATTCTTTATTAAAAGCTTATCTTCATCAAGTATCTTTCTTTGCTGTATTTAGACCATTATTTTATTTATTATATATAGTTTCAGTTGCTATAATAGTTTTATATGGCTCAAATCTTATAATAAATGATCCAGCTGGAAAATATGTTGCTGCTGATTTATTGACTTTCTATTTGTATGCTGGTCAATTTTCAAATCCGATGACAAGTTTTGCTGAACAATTCAATTCTTTCCAAGAATCTTTAACAGCGATGGAAAGAATTTGCATTATCTTAGATGTTAAACCTGAAGTTTTAGATAAAGAAGATGCCAAAGATGTGGATAAACTGATAGGAAAAGTTGAGTTTAAACATGTTTGGTTTAGCTATATTCCAGGAGAATGGATATTGAAAGATGTTTCATTTGTAATTAATCCAGGTGAAACTGCAGCCTTTGTCGGTGCTACTGGCGCGGGAAAAAGTACGATTATTTCTTTAATTACTAGAAATTATGAAGCACAAAAAGGTGAAATTCTTATCGATGATAAACCGATAGGTGAATATACATTGAATTCTTTAAGAAAACATATTGGTTCAATGCTTCAAGATGTCTTTTTATTTGCGGGTACAATATCAGAAAATATTTCTCTTTTTGATAATGCAATTGATAAAAAAGATGTTATTTCTTCATGCGAATACGTTGGAGCAAATAATTTTATTGAAAAACTTCCAAATAAATATGATGAAATGATTCAAGAAAGAGGAAATAATTTCTCTATGGGACAACGTCAATTGATTTCTTTTGCAAGAGTTGTTTTATATCATCCAAATATTATGCTTATGGATGAAGCTACTGCTAATATTGATACTGAAACAGAAGTTTTAATACAAAATTCCTTAAAGAAAATGAAGAATATTGGTACAATGATTATTGTTGCTCACCGTTTATCAACGATAAAGCATGCAGATAAAATTTTTGTAATTTCTCAAGGTAAAATTATTGAAAGTGGAAACCATCAAGAGTTATTAAAAGTTCACGGAATGTATTATAATTTATATAGACTTCAAAATATGGAGAAAAAGAAAGATGAAGAAATTTAATGTTAAAATTTATGACACTTATCAAGGAAAAGTAGTTCCATTTGTTCCAATTGCTGAAAATAAAGTAAGCATTTATTACTGTGGACCTACTGTATATAACTATGGTCATATTGGTAATTTTAGACCTCCAGTATTTTTTGATTTAGTACATCGTTTTTTTAAGGAATTAGGATACGATGTAAAACTAGTTTCAAATTATACTGATATCGATGATAAAATCATTAATTCGGCTTTAAAAGAGCATAAAACCGAAAAGGAATTATCTAATTTTTATATTACTTCTTATGAAGATAGTTTAAATAAATTGAATATTTTGCCTTTATATTGCCATCCACGTGTCAGTGAAACAATGGATGATATCATTGCATTCGTTCAACTTGCTTTGGATAAAAATGTTGCTTATAAGGCTGGAGATGATGTCTTGTTTTCTGTCGAGTCAGTAAAGGATTATGGATCTTTATCAAAGATAAAAATCGATGATTTAATCGCTGGTACGAGAATAGCAGTTACTGATAATAAAAAATATCCAATGGATTTTGTTTTATGGAAAAAAACTGATGATGATGGAATTAAATTCCATGCAGATTTTGGTGATGGTAGACCAGGTTGGCATACAGAATGCCTTGTTATGATAAATAAAATTTTCGGCCAACCTTTGATAGATATTCATGGAGGCGGTTTCGATTTGAAGTTCCCCCACCATGAAAATGAAAGAGCTCAATCTGAAGCTGTTTATAATAGCCCACTAGCAAACAATTGGATGCATGTTGGTTTTATAAATATGGGCGATGAAAAAATGAGTAAATCATTAGGCAATGTTGTCTATATGAAAGACTTTTTGGAAAAATATAACCCTGATATTTTTAGATTATTTGTTTTAAAAGGATATTATCGTTCTCCATTAGTCTATACTGATGAATCAATAAAAGCAGCAGAAAATGAAATTAAAAAATATACCAATTGCAAAAAGAGCGCAGATTTATTTGTCAAATATCATGAACTAAAAGATGGTGAATTATTAGAAGAATATTATGATCCATTTATGGAAGCTTTAGCAGATGATTTCAATGTTCCTAATGCTTTAGCTATCTTTGACAAATTGGTAAAAGACTTAAATAATGCTATCAGACAAAAACAAGAAAATTTGATTTCTTCGCTTTATTTTACTTTTAACCGCTTACATGATATAATAGGTCTCAAGTTGGAAACACCAACTATCGATGAAGAAATTTTAAAATTGTATCGAGAATTTGAAACACTTCGTTTAGAAAAAAACTATTCTGAGGCCGATAAAATTAGAGCGATTCTTATCGAAAAAAAGATTTTATAGGAGATAATAAAATATGAACGCTTTATCCATTATTGAAAGTTATCCTAGTGAATTAAATCCAGTTGATAAATGGATCTTAAGTTTAGTAGATAATCCTTCTTTAGGTGGATGGGGCGTTTTTTTGTTTTTCCTGATAACCGCTGTTTGTACTATTATATGCGCTTCAATTATTGGAACAGAAAGAGAAATTCACGGACATGCGGCAGGTTTAAGAACCCATGTTTTGATAGCTTTAGGTGCTTCTTTAATTATGGGATTATCCATTTTTGCTTTTCCTGTAAATAATGGATATAGTCGTGATTCCGCTCGTTTAGCTGCTCAAGTTGTTTCTGGTATAGGTTTTATCGGCGCTGGAACAATAATGCAAAATGGCACAGGAATTCGTGGTCTTACTACTGCAGCAAGCTTATGGCTTTGTGGTGGCATAGGATTAGCAATTGGGTGTGGCTTTATTTTGGAAGGATTTTTAGTAACAATACTTTCATTTGCTGTATTATTCTTGTTCGTTGAAATTGAAAAGAAGACGAGTAAAAAGAATCCAGAAATTGTATTGATTTTGGATGCTAAAACTCCAGCGCTTCATGTTGCTTTACAAATTGCCGAACGTTTGAATGTTACAGTAAAACATATCTCTTCTTCATTGATTACCTATAGAGATATGGATTGTTTGAAAATGGTTATTATTTTGGAAAAAGTTAGCGAATCTCAAGTTACTGCATATTCTGATAATTTAAGAGAAGCGACTAAGCCTTTAGATTTAATTTATAATAATATTAGATTTGATTAGTTTCAAAAAATTTCAAAAAAATATAAATAAATCTTAAATTTTATTATAAAAGTTTCATATTTGTTTCAAAATTAAAAAATGCTAAAAAAAGGCAATTTTTTATATTGCAATAAAGAGATAAAATATGTAATGTGTATTTGTGAGGAGAATGTATGAAAAGTAGTTTTGATATGGTTTATGGCTTAAATTCAGTTAGAAGTGTTTTAGATGGAACACGAAAAATTGAAAAAGTCTTGATGACAAAACAAAAAGAAAACAGCGAAATATTTAATAAATGTGCTAATAAAAATGTCCCTTTTAAAATTGTTGATAAAAAAGAATTAGATTCTATAACAAAGTTTGGAAATCATCAGGGATTTGTAGCTTTTGTTGAACCATTTAAATATAAAGATTTAAAAGATTTTTTAAATGAAAAAAAAGAAGAACAACCTTTGATTTTAATATTAGATGGAATAGAAGATCCAAATAATTTTGGATCGCTTATAAGAACATCTGCTGCATTTGGGGTAGATGCAATTATAATTTCCAAAGATAGACAAATTCAAATGACTCCAACTGTTACAAAAGTCAGTACGGGTGCTGAAGAATTTGTTTCAATAATCCAAGTGACAAATATTGTCCAAGCGATGAATACTTTAAAGAAAAATGGATACTGGATTGTTACTGCAGATGGAAGAGGAGACCGTTTATATGATGAAATTGATTATAAAGGAAAGATGGCAATTGTTATAGGAAGTGAAGGAAGGGGAGCTAGTAGACTTACCTTAGAAAATAGTGATTTTATTGCTAGAATACCAATACAAGGTCCTATAACATCTTTAAATGCTGCTGTTGCAGGCGCAATTATGATTAGTGGAGCTATACAATCTAGAAGGAAATAATGAATAATGAGCAAGCAGTACATGGAATTTTTAGAATATGTCAATGTTGATTTTAAAGAAAAAACATTGAAAGAAACAGCATTTATTGCCAAGCAAGGGGAAGAATTAGCAAAACAAGAATTTTTCTCGAGAATTCAACCGATTATCGATAGATTATCCTTAACTTATTCAAGAAAATTTGGATATCCTGTTGAAGATTATATGGATGAACTATATTTGGCTGCTTATAAGGCGTTGAATAGCTATCAAGAAGAGCAAGGAGATTTTGAACATTTTATTCGTTCATATTTATCTAATTCAATAAAATGGTTGACATATGAAAAAAGCCGAAAATTGAAAAGGGAGTATAAATATATTATTGATATTGAATCACTTTCATTGGTTGATGCGTGTCCTATAGATATTAAAGACCCGTATGTTCCAGGTATTAAAGAACTTACAGAAAAACAAGATACGAAAATCTTGATGAAGAAATTAAAAAGCTTTGTAGATGATAACTGTAATATGGAAGAAAGAATGGTTTTATCTGATATAGCTTATAATAGATTTTCTGTTTCTAGAGCTGCTGATATTTTAAATTTGTCAAATAGTGGTGCTTATAGACATGTTGTTTCTTTGATGAAAAAGATGAAGGAATATCTTGAAGATTAAAAAAGAAGCGCTGAAATGAATCGCTTCTTTTTGCTTGATTACTTATTTTTTTTGTACCCGGAAAAAACGTTTATCAGTATGTATATTCCGATAAAAGCGATTATACTTGAAATTAAAATTATATACATTGTAAGAATATTAACGCTATTACCAAAGAAATATAAATTGCAGTCTACACTATCTTTAATTCCATTAATTGCTTCTTGTGGAAATCCAAGTTCTATCATTTTTGATAAACTTCCTTCTAAGAAGCAATTTTTCATAAGGCTTGTACCATATGTTCCTGGTAGAAAACCTAAAAAGTTTTGTAATCCTTTATTAAAACTTGATATTGGCATATATGCGCCACAAATAAAACCATATCCTGCGCTAACTATTGTTCCGGCAGCGGAGGATTGACCATCAGTTGTTAAAAAATGATTAATGCAGGAGGATAAGGCAGTACCAAATGTTGTGAGTAAAATTATATTTATTATAATTTTTATTATGCTGATAAAAGATAAACACCATCCTGTACAAGCTAAATAGATGAAACAAATAATCATAGCAGAAAAATTAATAATCAAAGTTGAGAATAAAGTCGCTAAAAAGTAACTCAAACCAACAATTTTAAATTTTACAGGAGAGATTTTAAAATCATTTATAGCACCACTAGTTTTATCTTTTATCATTATAAGGTTTGAACAAAATGTGACAGTAATACATGTAACTGAAAGTAAAGATGAGACTAGTTGTCCTCCAACAAAACTATTAATCAATTCTTTTGGAACATCGATATTAATTGATTCTATAGCTGTTAAAAAAGAAGTTTCATAAACATTTTTTAAAAATGTTACATAGAGAACTAAAAGAATAAAAGGAGTGATTAAAGAACAAAAAAATAGTCCTTTATCTTTGAAATATATTTTAATATTTCTTTTGCAGAGGATTATTAAGCTATTCATTTTTTCTCTCCTGTTAAATTTTGACCGGTAACTTGTAAAAATACATCATCCATTTTTCCTTTTATAATCTCGTAATCTTGAAATAATTCTGGATAATTATAGATAAGTTTCGTAGCAAAAGATGTATTGGGAATTTCTATTTTAAAACCATTATGTATTTTAGTGTATTTGAGGTTCAATTGTTTTATTTCTTCTTCATTCACATTATAAAGTGTTAAAAAATCGCCAGTGTATTTATTTTTTAAATCAAGCGGTGTACCTTCAGCAGCAATTTGTCCATGATTTATAATTACGACATAATCTGCATCGGCAGCTTCTTCCATATAATGAGTTGTTAAAAATACTGTTAAGCCTTCTTCTTTTCTTAAATTATTGATGACATCCCATAATAATGTTCGTGTTTGAGGATCTAATCCAGTTGTAGGCTCATCGAGAATTAATATCTTTGGATTATGGATTAGAGCCCTGGCGATATCAATTCTTCTTTTTTGCCCGCCTGAAAGTTTTCCAAGAGGCCGTTTTAAAAGGTCTTTAAAACTTAAAATCTCTGATAATTTATTTAATTGATTTTGAAAGTCTTTTCCAATAATTCCATATAAGGAAGCACGACTTTGCAAATTGTCATAAACTGTTAGATCCTTATCTAAAACAGAAGTCTGAAAAACCACTCCTAAAATATTTTTGAAAAAAGTTGGATTTTCATCTAAGCTTTTTCCTGTAATAAGTATTTCGCCTTTATCTTTTTTTAATTGACCGCAAATAATGTTGATTGTTGTTGATTTACCAGCGCCATTTACACCTAAAAAAGCAAATAATTCACCTTTTTTTACTTTGAAAGATAGATTATTAACTGCCTGAATATCACCAAACTGCTTATATAAATTTTTAATTTCAATCATGTTTTCCATAATTATTCTCCACTGTTTTTCATTATATTAATAAAGCCCGAGGCGTGTTTAACATATACTGAAAGAAGATAGTTTCCATCATCTTTTATATCGAGAAGAAATTTACCTACTGTTATATTTTTACCTTTAAATAAGGTTGAATTATTTTCTAAATAAGTAATAATAAGATTTGCTTTTCCTTTATTAATCGAAAAGAAAATGTTTAATGAGTCGTTTTGTTTTAAATTTAATTCGTGATTATCTGAGGAATTCATCGAAGAAAATTTTAAGGAAAAAGAATTTTCATCAGCTGTTCTAATACCATTAAATTCATAGTGAAAATCATAAATAAGAAAAGCTATGACACTGCTAATAAGTATGAATATAGAGCTAAATAGTGTGATTAATATTGTCTTTTTTTTCATTATTTTATCCTTACCTACATTTTAACTTTATTTTTATGTATTTAAAATAACTTTACAAAAAAAATACAAAATAAATTAGTAATTATTTTGAAATCACATAAATTGAATAAATGAATGTCTTAAACTATAATAATAAAAAAGAGGTGTTTATATGGATATTATTAAGAATAAAGTTTTAGTTGGAGAAAGAGCTCTTTTTCAAATTGAAAATGCTGAAATTGAAGACTGCACATTTGAAGATGGTGAATCTCCTTTAAAAGAAAGTAAGAATAATCATATACAAAATTCAACTTTTTCTTGGAAATATCCGATTTGGTATTCAAATAACATCAAAGTAGAAAATAGTGTTTTTAATGAAACTGCTCGTTCAGGAATTTGGTATACAGAGAATATATCCATAATAAATTCAAAGATAGATTGTCCTAAAATATTTAGACGGTCAAAAAATATATATTTGGAAAATTGCAATTTGAATAATGCCAGTGAATCTTTATGGAATTGTGATGGTTTTTCTGCTAAAGACATATATGTACGTGGTGATTATTTTGGAATGAATTCAAAAAATATTACTGTTGATAATATGACGATTGATGGTAATTATGTTTTTGATGGTGGTAAAAATATAGTAATAAAAAATAGTCATTTAAATTCCAAAGATGCTTTTTGGAATTGTGAAAATGTTGTGATTATAAACTGTGAAATCGATGGGGAATATTTTGGCTGGAATTCAAAAAATATAACGATAATAGATTCGACAATTTCTTCTTTGCAAGGATTTTGTTATATGGAAAATTTAGCGATGAAAAATTGTATTTTAAAAGATACAACATTAGCTTTTGAATATTCGACAGTTGAAGTTGAAATTAATAGTAAAATCGATAGTGTAAAAAATCCATATGGGGGAACAATAAGAGCTAAAGAAATTGGAAAAATAATTTTAGAAGATAAGAAGATTGATCCGAAAAAAACAAATATAATAATTACAAGGTAAGGTTATTTATGAAATATAATTTTGATGAGATTATTAATAGACAAAATTGCAATTCATTGAAATGGGATATCAAAGAAGGTGAGTTACCGATGTGGGTTGCTGATATGGATTTTAAAGTATGTCCAGAAATTCTTGAAGCGATACATAAAAAAATTGATGTCGGTGCATTAGGGTATTCCATTATTCCAGAAGAATGGTATAAATCATATATTTCTTTTTGGAAAGAAAGATATTCTTTTAATATAGATAAATCTTGGCTTTGTTTTGTTACAGGAGTTATTCCAGCTATTTCTACAGCGGTCAGAAGATTTACTGATGTTGGAGATAATATTGTATGTTTGACACCAGTATATAATATTTTCTTTCACTCAATAGAAAATAATAAAAGAAATACTATTGAATGTCCATTGATTTATAAGGATTATAAATATTCGATTAACTTTGAAATATTAGAAGAAATTTTTAAATTAGAAAAAACAAAGATGTTAATCTTATGTAATCCTCATAATCCAATAGGAAAGATATGGTCGAAAGAAGAATTGATTAAAATAGCTGATTTAGCTAAAAAATATGAAGTTGTAGTTTTAAGTGATGAAATTCATGGACCTTTAACTGATCCTGATAAAAATTATATTCCATTTGCTTCAACATGCCAAAATGCTCATGATATTTCCATTACTGCTATTTCTTGTAGTAAAGCGTTTAATTTAGCTGGATTACAATCGGCAGCAGTTATAGTTCCTAATTCAACTCTCCGCAATATTATGTTTAAGGGCATAAATGATGATGAAGTTGGTGAACCTAATATTATTGCGATGGAAGGAACGATAGCAGCATTTAATAAAGGCCAACAATGGCTTGATGAATTAAGACAATATATCTATGATAATAAAATGCTCGTTAAACAATTTTTGAACAAAAAATTACCTAAATTTAAGCTTATTGAAAGCGAAGCAACATATTTATTATGGATTGATATTACAAGAACTGGTAAAAAATCTGATGAATTGCAAAAAGATATTCGTGATAAAACTGGTCTATATCTTTCAGGCGGTACTCAATATAGGGGAAATGGTTATAATTTTTTACGAATGAATATAGCTATGCCTAGAGTTTTAGTTCAGGATGGTTTAGATAGATTGAACGAATACTTTAAAAAATATGGCAAATAAAAAAGCGATTACTCGCTTTTTTTTAGTTTCTTGAAAGTTTTGTCCCAAACAATTTTTATAGTTACAAAATATATTGCATCTGTGAAAGCCCAACTAATTGGATAGGTTGCATATAGCCAGGAAAGTGTTTGTAATTCTGGAATCATACGATAAATTGTATAGATATAAACTATTCTTAAAATGACACAGCCGAATAACGTGATTATTGCTGGAGTCATTGTATATTTCATTCCTTGAAGGTGACATGAACAGCAACTCATAATTGCTTGAGTGAAGTATAAACTAGCCATAATATAAAGACGTTGTTTGCCAGCTTCTAGTGCAGCATCTGTTTCTGTGAATAATTTTAAAAGTGGTTCTGCTAAAGCAATTGATAATAATCCACCAATTATTACAATTCCAGCAGAAAGAATTAAACCATAATAAAATGTCTTTTTGATATTTTGAATATTCTTGGCACCATAATTTTGACTAGTCATTGATACAACACCTTGAGTTATACCATTTCCTAAAGACATAACATAACTTTCGATGTTATTTGAACCAGTAGAACCAGCTATTATAGCAGGATTATCAGCGCCGAGAATATTTACTTCTGATTGAATAAGAACATTAGAAATAGAAAAAATTAAAGATTGTAATCCAGCAGGAATGCCAATTTTAATGATTTCTAATGTTTCAGTTTTATATAGACGTATTTTTTTCAAAGATAATTTTACAAATATTTTGCTGCGGAATAAAAAGAAAATAACTAAAGCAGCGGAAACAGCTTCAGAAATTACTGTAGCCCAACCGACACCTGAAACATCCATATTGAAGAAGTAGGTGAATATAATATTGAATAGAACATTTATTAAACCTGAAATAAGAAGAATGATCAATGGTTTAGAGGAATCTCCTAAAGCTCTCATAATGGCAGAACCGAAATTGTATATCATTAAAAATGGAGCACCGATAAAATATATCTTTAAATAATCGGTAGCTTTATCGATTAAGTCGATTTGAGTCGACATTATTTCTAATAGATTTCTAGCAAAAAATATTCCTAAAAATAGACAAAATAAACCTGAAATAAGAGAAATAATCATTGCCGAATGCAATATCTTTTCTCCTCTTTCTTTATCATTAGCTCCTTTTGCATTGCCCATTGCAACGTTAGCACCTACAGAAAGACCAACAAAAGTATTGATGATAAGATTTATTAAAGCTCCATTGCTTCCAATAGCTGCACTTGAATTTTCGCCATCGGCACTGAATATTTTTACAATAATTAAATCTGCAGATGTATAAAGCAGTTGTAAAACACTGGTTAAGATAATTGGAATAGCAAATAAAATCAATTTCTTAAAAAGATTGCCAGTGGTTAAATCAATTTCGGTTTTTGTAAAAAATCTTTTAAAAACGTTCATATTTTCTCCTTACGTAAACTAAAATTATATACCTTAAAATAATTTTTGTTAATACTTTTTATGTTCATATTTTGTTGAAAACGCTATAATGTATATGGAGGAAATAATAAAATGTCTTTTGTTATTACTATTGGTCGTGAATATGGTTCAGGTGGTCGTTATATTGCTAGTGAATTAGCAAAAAAATTAAATGTAAACTTTTACGATGGAAAACTTTTGGAAAAAGTTGCTGAAAAAGCAGGCTTCTCATTAGATTATGTTCAATCTAATGATGAGAAAAAAGATAATTACTTTTTTGGATATAATATGTTTTCTAGCGAAGTTATGTCGGCAGCTCAAAGAGTTGCAACTGAACAATTTAAAGTTATAGAACATCTTGCACAGACTGAATCGTGCGTAATAGTTGGAAGATGTTCAAATTATATTCTTCGCGATCATAATAATGTTGTAAATGTGTTTATTTATGCTCAAATGAAAGAAAAAATTGCCAGGGCTGTTAAATACTATAATCTGAAAGAGAAAAAAGCAAAAGAAATGATAGAAAAAATTGATAAACAAAGAGCTTCATATTTTAATTTTTTTACTAATATGAAATGGGGAAGAAGAGAAAATTATGATCTTTGTATCAATTCATCTATTGGAATTGAAGAGTGTACTGATTTGATAATTCAATATTTAAAATATCGTTTTCCAAATGAAAATATATAAATGGAGGAGATTAAATTTATGAGAAAAATTTTAGAAAAGCAAACTTTATTATATCCGATGCCAGTTCTAATTATTGGTACTTATGATGAAAATGGAAAAGCTGATGCAATGAACGCAGCATGGGGCGGAATAAAAGATACAAATCAAATTTATATTTGTTTATCACCTGAACATAAAACTGTAAAAAATTTATTGAAAACGAAGGCAATAACTATAAGTATGGGAACTTCTGAACAGGTTGTTGCTTGTGATTATGTTGGAATAGCTAGTGGAAATAGAGAAGAAAACAAAATTGAAAAAACTGGTTGGACAGTTTCAAAAGCCCACAGTGTAAATGCTCCTATTTTTGAAGAATTGCCATTTGCTTTAGAATGTGAAGTTGAAAGTTACGATGAAGAATCTTGCATGTTAGTTGCAAATATAAAGAATATTTCATGCGATGAGAAAATATTAACTGACAAAAATAAAATCGATGTAAAAAAATTGAGACCGATTACTTTTGATTCATACAATAATACATATATTGAATTGGGGGACGTTGTCGGTCAAGCTTTTAAGGATGGCTTAAAATTAAAATAAAAGGTAATAAGCAGGTTTTACCTGCTTTTTTTATACTATACAATTTAAACAAGTTATTATAAGTTGCTTTTATTTTTTAGCTAATTAATAAAAAATAGTTTTCTTTTTTTATTAAAAAATACTATTCTCTTAATAGGAGATATAGTTCTAGCAACAAAAATAATGTTAATTGATAGAATAGGCTTAGGAGGAATGTATGGATAAGTACAAGTTTGGTAACTTCATATATGAAAGACGAAAAAAATTAAATCTTACTCAAGACGAATTAGGTCGAAAACTTGGAGTTACAAACAAGGCTGTATCTAAATGGGAAACTGGGGAAACCTTACCTGATATTGTTATTCTTGAATCCTTGGCCAAAATTCTTGAGTGCAGTATCGATGAGCTATTAACTCAACAACCATATGAATCTAATGTTGAAAAAAAGCAAAAAAAGAATTTTAAAATTTCATTTATTGTTAATGTGATTTCATTTTTTCTTCTTATGATATCGTTAATTTTTATCATTTTCTTTTCGATAAAAAATCAAAATGATATTAATGATAATGATTTAACTTTATATAATTTTAAAAAATATTTAAATTATGAAAAATTGTACAAATTTGAAACAAAAAGTGAAAATGAATTTGAGCTTATTTCATCTTTGGAAGTTGATGAAAATTATGAACCGTTATCTGATATTAAAGTTAATGCGGAAATAACTGTTCATTTATCCTATTTAGATTCTAATGGGGATATTAATTATTTTTCGTTTCTTGAAAAAGAAATAGAGTATACGATTCCTCAAGATTCTCGACAAACCTTCGGTAAACTATCTCTTAAACCTTCCTTTAATTTAGATTTTAAAGGATTACTAAGTCTATCGGTTGAATATCAATTAACAGAAGTCTATGGTTTTTTTAAGGAAATAAAGCAATGAAAAAGAAAAGTAGAGTATTATTAGTTTTGTTGATATGTATATTAACTAGCTGTAGCAATTCAAGTAGACCTAATGGGGATAATGATATTCCAGAAGCAAGCTATGTTGAATATTATAAGCAACAGATAGGTGATATAACTTATACATATTCAATACCTAAATATGGTGTTGCTCTTCAAAATAGATATAAAGTTCTTTTTGGAACAGGGGAATATAAGATTTGGAATTTTGAATATGATTATATTCCTAATTATATTTACAATAACGGATTTACTGGAAATGTAGATGAAGCAGTTATTAGTTTCATTTCTTATCTCAATGATAATATTGAAGATTTTGAAAGCAAAACAAATACTGAAAATCTTTATTTTTATACCCCTGATGTTAAGGTATCTTTATCTAAATCTTTGAACAATTATTTTTCTAAGGCATCAGTGATTTTTGATGTTACCTATATTTCGTTTTTATTGCGTTTCAATTTTAATTCAATTGTAATTCAACTTCCTTGTAAAACTAATTTTTATTTAACTGATGGTGAGAAAGTAGATCTTGGAAATAATCAAATGTTAGGTTTAAAAGAATTCGATGAAAAACATATAAGGGAGGAATAAAAATGTATTCATCAAAAAAACTATATAAATTAGGTTTTCTTTCTTTAGTCTTACTCTTATGTTCTTGTTCTAATAGCGGTGGTCTGCACGACAATTTTGTTCCTGGTTATAATTATAGTAATGAAACAAATGAATCTGAATCATATTTAGATATTGAAGAAAAAGATTTTGTCTCAACATCTGAAAATGCTGTGACACAATTTTCTTTAGATGGTTCTACTGGCAGTTATCCAAATATTCGTAAAGCGATAGAAAATGGGAAAGCACCTATCAAAAGTCAAGTTATTATTGAACAGATGTTAAACTATTTTTCTTATTCATATGAAAGACCAAGTGATAGTCCGATACAAACTTATGTTGAATCTATGACTTGTCCATGGAATGAAGATAATTTATTAGCTTCTGTTGCAGTGGTTACAAAAGATTATGATAGATTAATTAAAAAAGCACCTAGTAATTTTGTTTTTCTATTAGATACTTCTGGATCGATGTATTATGATTTAACTTTGGTTCAAGAATCATTTAAACTTTTAGTAGAAGGTCTTGATGATGAAGATGTTATTTCAATAGTTACATATGCTGGTTCAAGTCAAGTTGTTCTTGATGGTGCAAGAGGATACGAAAAACAAAAAATAATGGCAGCTATAGAAGATTTAACTGCTTCGGGTTCAACGAATGGATCTAAAGGAATTCAAACTGCATATGATATTGCTGCTAAATATTATATAGAAGGTGGTGTTAATAGAATCTTTTTGGCAACAGATGGTGATTTTAATGTTGGAATCAGTAGCATAAATGGATTAAAAAAATATATTTCACAAAAAAGGGATGATGGAATATATTTATCTCTTCTTGGCTTTGGATCTGGCAACTATCAAGGAAGCACTATGCAAACCTTAGCTGATAATGGAAATGGGACATATTATTATATTGATTCTTTAATTGAAGCAAGAAAAGTTTTTGTAGAGCAATTAGGATCAACATTAAAAGTTGTAGCTAAGGATGCAAAGGCACAAATTACATTTAATTCTGAAGCAGTGAGCAAATATCGTTTGTTAGGATATGAAAATAGAATGATATCTTCTGATGATTTTAATAATAATGAAAAAGATGCTGGTGAGCTGAGTGCTGCAAGCACAACTTTAGCTCTTGTTGAAATAGTTCCTATTGCTGATTGCGATAAAAAAGAATTATTGAAAGCAGAAGTTAGATATAAAGATGTCGATGATGGAAATTTAGATAAGAATGTATTTAGTACACTAATATGTGGCAATAGTGAAGCGACAGAAAATCTCAAGTTTGCTGCATCAGTAGCAGAATTTGCTTTAATTTTGCGAGATTCAAAATATAAAGCGAATGCTAGTATAGATAATGTTTTATCAAATTTAGAAAATTTAAATTCAGTTAGAGAAGATGATATTAAACAAAATTTCTATAATATTGTAAAAAAATATCAAAACTTAAAATATTAAGATAGCAACTATTAGGACTAAAAATCCTAATAGTTTTTTATAATTTTAATTCTTTTATTAGTTTTAGAGTTAATTTTTTATTCAACTTTAAAGAATTTTCAATTAGATATTCTCCATATTGTGGAAAAGCCAACGTGCATATTCCATTCTTGCAAAAATAAGAAAGGTAGCACATAAATTCTACTTTTTGTATGTCTGAATAGTATATTATTGATTCAAAAGATTCAAAGTATTTTTTTTTTATAAAATAAATTTTTAGTCTCTTTTTCAGAAAGAATTTCTTTTTCAATATCAGAGTATAATTTTGAAATTTTATTATAAAAAAGACCGCATATAGCAGATCCATTATCATAACCAAATTTGTACCATTTTAAAGCTTTTTTGTAATTATGTGGAACGATATATTGATCTGAATATATTTCTCCTAAATATAAAGCTGATTGCAAATCATAAGAATTAGCTGCTTGTTCTAATAGTTTTATTCCTTTTATTACATCTTGTTCGACTTCAAAACCATAGGCATAGCAATAACCTAATAATCCGATAAATTTTGGATCTTTTTCTTCAGCATACTTAATAATTGAAGGAAGAGTATTTTCAAAACTATTGTCTAATGAAAGATTGAGTATTTCTTCTTTTGAGTATTCTTTCATAATCTCTAATTGATACTTTCTAAGGATTCTTTTTTTATTATTTTAATTTCTGATAAAAACATAATAGGTACAGCAACTATGCCAATTATCAGACAAGGGTATAAACTAAATCCTATAAAACTTAATGAATATAAACAAGGTCTAAAAGAAAATATTTCAAAATCTCTTCTGGTCATTCCGGAAAAGACATTTTCTGTTCTTCGAATATATGTGCAATATAATTTGAACATAGGAACAAAAGTTAAGGGAAAGGAAATCGAACATGTACAGCTTAGGATATAAAGCCATAGTGAATTTTTAATGAAAATCATTCCAAAACTGCTTATGAGAAATAATAAGAAACTTATTGCTACACATATCAGCGCTTTTTTCTTTTTAACAAGATAATGACTTAGATAATTTATAATTATTTTTGCACCTTCTACTAAAGCTATCATCAATGTTACGGCATGGAAAGATAATTGGTTAATATAGAGAAATAACGGCACTATATTGTCCATGATTGGTTGAAAAATTCCAAAACTTATATGGAAAATAATAAACCAAGGATCAATTTTTGCTTTTTTATTAGGAGTTTTTTTGAAAATTTCATAATTCGATTGCAAATCTTTAATTGAAAAGAATAAAGGAATTGTTCCACCGATATAAAAAATAGAAGAAACAATAGAAAGTATTAAAAAAGAATTTCTTATAGTACTTGAAAGAAGATAACCAGAAATTAAAGTGAATGTTAATTTACCAAGATTTGAAGCAATTTGAAATTTACCAACATTAGTTTTTTTATCACCAAAAGTAAAAATAAGGTTTAAAGGAATTGAATATAAAGTTTGAGAAAATGACATCAAAATAGCAGCGATTATAACGAGAGTAATATCGATTTGCAAAAAAGAAAATAACCCCATAGTAACAATTATTGGAATGAAATGAACCATAATGGCGAATACGCCAAATTTTTGGATTATTGTTTTTAAAATAAACATTGTTAGCATGACACAAGATGAATAAATAATTAAATAAAGCATAGCTAAGTTAATATCATTTGTTTGTTTTAAAATGTATAAAGGCAAGAATAATTTGATTATACTATCAGCTATTGCTTTTAAAAGTTTGTGAATAAATATTAAATTGTCTTTTTTCATTGTATTATTTTCTTTTTTACATTTTAACAAGAATTTAGTTGCTTTGCGAAAAAATCTAGATACATATTTAATTTTTTTTGAGGGGAAAATAACTAACAATTTTTATTTTTAAATATAAAAGTCAGAAATATTTAATATTAATTTTATTTTCCTTTTAGATAAAAAAATATCTTTTAGTGTAAATACTAAAAGATATTATTTATGTTTTATATAGTTTTTAAAATTATTTATAAAGCACTACGACTTTAGGGTTTGACAAGTCTTTTTCTCTAATAAAACATTCTACATAGTCACCAATTTTGTAGAAAGGAAAAAAATGAATATAACGAGTTGATACAAATCTGATTTTAACAATAGTATTATTAAATTCATTTGATTCAATAGTACAATACATTATATCTCCTATTGTTTTTTCTGTGATTTTAATAATTATAATTTCTCCATCAGCGTTTTTAAAAGGCAAGAACCAGTATAAATATATGGCTATAGAAATTAGAAAATCAATAGCACTTATTACATCAAGTACTATAAAAATTATAAATCCTTCATTGAAATTTTCTTTGTTATTAACTTTTGATAAATCAATTGTTTTTAAGTACAATGTTATTCCAAGTAAAAAATAAAAATACTTAATTGCATAACTAAAGATATTATCATTTGATGATAACCATACATCTTTTTAATGTTAAACTTTTCCATAATTAAAATCCATATCTATAATCAATGTCACTTATAACCATGCGACCACGATTGTTTGAATTTTTAACAAGATTAGTTACTATAATAAATCTTATTTTTGTAGCACCTGATGGATGATCATCTTTATGTTCATTATTATTATATTCATTAGTTGATGCATACAAATCATAAATGGTATCATTATTATCAAGTAAAATTTCTTCATCAAATTCAACTTCATTTCATTCTTGTGGAATGTAATTATCAATATAAGACATACTTGATAATTTATCTTTCTGACTATTATTTGCTAATTTTAACAACCATTTGTTAACAATTCCATTTTCTTGTGAATGATTACCATATTCACTAATAGATAACAATGAATTAGAAGATAAAACACTTACTCCTAATATTGTTAACATTACTAACTTTTTTATTGTTTTTTTCATAAAATCTCCTATTGCTCAATGCTGTTAATTTCAACTAACCAAAGCGTAGTTGACAAATATTTTTATGTCAATATTAAAATTTAGTTTTCCTAATTTATAAAAAAAATTTGAAGAAAACGAAAAGCATGTTAGATGTTACTTTACTATCAATAATTTTTTATTTAGATTTTTATCATCGATATTTTGAGAATAACTATTAATAAAAGCCAGTATTAAAGAAGGAAAAGATATAATTTGAATTTTTTGCTCAAAATTATGATTGATAAACTAATTGTATTGTTCGATTAAATCATTTATTTCATAAAATTTCCTTGGTTCAATTCCATATTTTTAGTTAAATACCAAACTGAATCATTTTAATTAGTGGAAATAAATGTATTATTAAGTAAGTGCGAAGATAGGTTGCAAAACTTTAGTGCCATAATTCGGAAATTACAATTAGATTAAACTTTGAAAACTATAAATTGTTTTGTAATTAAAGAGTTAGCAGTTTGTTATTAATTTCTAAAAATTTCGATTCAAAATAAGTAGAAATAATGTTGGCATTACTAATATTATTTATATTTAACTCGTACTCCAATTCAAAAAAATTGCTCGGTATCATTTGCTTTCTTTTTAAAGTTAGAACTTTATTCTTTCACTTATATAAATTAATTATTAATTTGTTATACATTAGCTGTTGTCAAAAAAACGACAAATTTGTTAATAAAAGAGATTAGAGTTTAAAACTCTATTTTTATCATTTTCTCATCTTCGTTAAAAGAAAAATTAAATTCAATTTCAGTACTTCTTATTTCATAAATAGAAACTATATTATTTTTATCCTTATACTATTGTCCGGCAATAAATTTTATTATTGTAAAATTAGGCGTAATAGAATAAATATGCTCAAAATAATTGAATGGTATATCAAACTCTATTGTATTATTAAAACTTTTATAACAATATTTTTCTTGAAAATAGGAATATTCATCTGTGTAAAAAAGTTTAGAATCAACTTCTTCAATTAATTTATAGCCATTATATTCACTATAATTATTTTCATCATCTAATACATTATTATCATAATCTAAAAATAAACAAAAGGGTAATTCTTATTTTCATTAGGAATACCATCTATAACTCAATTATGCCCATAATTAATATTGACGTTGATAGGTTCATTATATTTAAATAAATATGTTTTTATCCAAATAATACACGATTTCTATAGGTATTAGTTCAATATCATATTGATACCTTTTAGAAAATTTAGAAATAGTAGTACAAGAAGATAGCGTTATTATAGAGACAAAGAATGCTAATAATATATTTTTTCTTTTCAAATATATCACTGCTTATAGTTTAGAATTTGATACATATCATCAAAAATTTACAAAGAGGTATATAAGCAGTTTTCAAAAAATACAAAACAAACATTTGATATTTTAGTTATTTTTTTGTTAAGAAAATTTTTTAAGTGCTATTTTATTTTTTAGCGAGGTAAATATCCATATTTATTAACCTCTTTTTTAATATAAAATTGGTATAATTTTGATATTTTTATGAAACTTTTACGATATATTTTTCATTGCAACAGATGAAAAGGTTATTTTACAAAATAAATTTTTATTTAATCAAAAAAGGTTTGAACAGCATCAGCTGCTGAAACAAACCTATACTTTTAATTTGGCAAAAAATAACAATGTTGATATAGTTGCGATCCCTTGCTAATTTTTGCAACCCCTAGAGTCAAAATGCGCCCCCCTGTTTATTCATAAATTTAACTGAAGTGCTATTAATAAAGTAGACACTCTTAATGTTTATGTGTAAGCGTCAAAATTACCGTGTAAACATCATGCAAAACAAAATCCTGTAATTACATTATTTAGTAACTACAGGATTTTTTAATTTTATATAAACAGGAATTTTATTTGACCAAGGAAAGTAATTCATTAGCAATGTTTATTCTTTCTTTTTCATTTAATAAACCAAGAGTATCTAATAAATAAGTGTAAATGTCAAAAATTTTGTGGACTTAAAATAAATAAAATCTTCCAGTAAAATAAGAAAAGTGTAGTGAACCCCTCAAGTCTTTCCGATTGCTCATTCCAACTTTTGGGGTTCACTACAAAGCTGGAGGATTTTATTTATAGAAAGTAAATACGAAGAAATAGAAAAACGATATAGAGAAAGTGGATTAACATTAAAAGAATTCTATTTATCTAATAATATTAATTGGAATTAAAAAAACTAATCATGAAATAACACAATTAGTTTCTAATTAAATATACAAATAATTAAACTATTTTTAATAAATGACTTTGATTTGACTTGCATATTAAAACACTAGTTTTAATTACTTTCTTGTTATTTTTTATTTCTCTTTAATTTTTCTTTAATCGTTTTGAAACGATCAAACATAAATAAAATATAACCTAAAGCTACGAAGAAAACAACAAGTATAATAACCCATAATGTAACACCGCCAAGACCAAGACGTTCTACATTTAAAAAGAAATAAGGATATAAAGTACCACTATAAGAATTTCCTAAAATTAAAGCTCTTATTAAAATAAACGCTACATAAATCAAAGGAAGTATAGTTGATAAAAAAGGGTAATACCATTTAGCATTATTATGATTATTAAACAATATCCAATCTACTAGAAACATTAAAGGAAGAATTAAATGCATAATCAAATTTGATATACTAAAAAAATAATCGCTTATTGTTTTATCTTTTGCAAGCAATATGTTATATACAAAGAAGGTTACAAGAATCATAATTACAGAAATAAAGCGAATAATTGACATCGATGTTGATATTTTATTTTCATCTTTATTTCTAATATTTTTTATTAATAAATATAATGTAACACCAATACAAAAATAATTACTTAAATTAGTATACATTACATAAAAATCTTGATTAAAGCTTCTATTAAAATAGCCAAAGCTTCCAATAATTCCAATAAAGCCTAATGTAATATAAATTGTCCTATAAACAATTTGCGCAATTTTATTATTTTGCATTTAAATCATCTCCATGACAAAAAAAAGCCACCGCAATTGCACCAGGTCCAATATGCGTTCCAATTACACTACCAATTAATACCTTAGGTATATCTTTATCACATAAATCCTTTGAATCAGCTATATATTTTTGAAGCAATGAATCATCAAGTCCAGAATAAGCTACTGCATAAGGTTTTTTATAATCAATTCCATGATATTTTTCAATCACTTCTCTTAATTTATTATTTCCATTTTTAGATCCACGAGCTTTTCCAATTAATACTATCTTGCCATCTTCAACTGCAAGAACAGGCTTAATGTTTAATAATTCACCAACTAAAGCGGTTGTGGCAGAAATTCTACCACCTTTTTTTAAATACTCTAAAGTATCTAATAATGCTACTAGCCTAATTTTTTTCTTTTCAGTTTCTAAAATATTAAGTATTTCATCTATATTATTATATTTTTTTGTAAGTTCTAAAGCTCTTAAAACTAATAATCGTTGGCCAATTGTTACATTTTTGCTGTCAATAACATAGATATTATCATAATCATTTGAAGCTACAAAAGCACTATTATATGTGCCTGATAAATTTCCAGATAAACAAATAACAATTGCTTTATCATTTTTATCAATCATATCAAAAACATTTGTATAATCAAATGGTGTTAATTGACTTGTTTTAGGAAGCTCATCAGACTCAACTAATCGGTTAAAAAATTCCTCATTTGTAATTGTTACATCATCTATATATTCAATATCATTAAATCTAACTTTTAAAGGAATTACCGTAATTCCTAATTTACTAGCTTCAGATTGAGAAATATCTGAACCTGAATCTGTTATAATTCTAATCATTTTCTACTCCTTTTATTACCATTGTTGCTCTATTTAATAATTCTATTAATTTTTTGAAATCATTTTCTCCTAGTTCATTTTTTACAAGAGACATAAGCTTTAGCATTTTTTCATGTTCTTTAAAATACAAAGCGATATTATTACTTTTTTTAATCATAAGCATTCTTTTGTCATCTAAAGGAATATAAGTTTCAATTAAGCCTTTTGTTTTCAAATCATTAATAATACGATTTAACTGAGATTTTAATATATTTAACCTTTTTTGAAGTACCTTGAAGGGCATTTCCTCTTCAACAATAAGATTCATAACCATTATTTCATTAAATGATAAATCATTTAGAAGTCTATTTTCCTTAATGATGGATGACATATTAATATATGATCTTAGCATTTCTTCTTCAATCATTATGCCTTCTCCTTTTGTTCACTTTGTGAACGAATACATTATAACACACATTATTTTAGTGTCAAGAAAAATATAATTTACTACAAAAACAAAAAAATGCTTGAACAATATGTCTTTATGGAAAGAATACATTCTTTATGGTGGATTACCTCAAGTATCTCTTCTTTCTGATGTATCTTCTAAAATATCTTATTTGAAATCTATTTTCAACAATACATCAATACTAAGATTATTACAAAGCCAATAATTGCTCCTATCAGTTCCTTCTTGGCTTACTTCATGTTATCCAACATCTAACTCTACTTTATCAAGTGCGATTAATTATATGAATGATTGTTGAGATGATTTATTTGTTTATTTAGATAATGGATGTACAGAAATTTATAATAATTCGGCTGACCATGCCGTAAAGCCTTTTGTTGTTTAAAAAAAGTATTCTAAACATTTGGATCATATGGTAGAGCATCTATAACGACTGAATTATTTTCTATTATTCAAACAACAGTTATTAATAATAAAAACGTATAAAAATATTTAAATTATGTATTTGAAAATATTAACAAAGAATCAATTGAAAATATATTACCATATTCTAAAAATATAAAAGATAAATTAAAGTAAGAGTTAAATTCCCACCTGGCGAAAATTGGCGGATTAAAAAAGATAATCTCATGATTATAGCGGAAAACTATAATGTTTGATTATCTTTTTTTATTATACGTGTTAATTTTTGATGTATAAGATTTAAAACAAAAAAACACCAATATTTTAACAACACTGGTGCTAGTCTTATCTTTGGTGACCCGTATGGGATTCGAACCCATGAATGCATGCGTGAGAGGCATGTGAGTTAAGCCGCTTCTCCAACGAGCCAGCCTTTATATTTAATCATATTTTTTTAATTGTATCAAGTAAATTAATTTTTTCAAATTTGTTTTAATGAAAATATTTATTTATATAGCACTACTTTTTTAGGATTAGATAAGTCTTTTTCTTTAATGAAACATTCTATATAATCACCAACATTATAATCGTTAAGAAATTTAAATCCTCCTGACATAACTATAACTTTAACTACTTTATCAACTTTTTCAGTTTCAATAGTTCCATGCATAGTGGCAAATATACTTCTTTCAGTAATTTTAACAATTACAATTTTTCCGTTTGTATTTTTAAATGGTAAAAAACTATATAAAAAATATGATAATTTTCCAATACAAAATAATGCTATAAATATATCAACACATGTAAGAACTATAAGAACAAAATTAGCGTTAACTTTATTAGTAGCTCTATAGTAGTTAGCCTTAAAATAAATAGTAAATCCAAGAAAAACTATAAAAAATAAAAATGGAACGATAAAGGAAATAATCATCCAATAATATCCATACATCTTTTTTATATTGAATTTTTTCATGTATAAACTCCTTGAACTTGTTTTGTTATTCGTTACTACCAACATTATAAATTAATTGATTTAAAATTTCATCAAGTTATTTTTGCCGAAATTTTATAATTAATTTATAGTCATGTTTTTACAAAAATTATCAATCCTATGGTATTATATAGGCATGAATGAAAATGCACTTACTTTAAACGAAGCTATTGAATTATATAAAAATGGACATCAAGTTTATACTTACATTCAATCTCGGAAAACTTATCTTTTTTTAATAAAAGATAAATACATTTTAAAAAATGGAGAAACTGCTTTATATTTAACATACAAAGAACTCGATGAACTTTTTGGGAAAGCAAATTATTTTGAAGATGAAAATGTCGAAGAAATTGTTGATCCTTTAAAAGATCAAGAGTATTATTCTTGGAGACAATAATTGTATGGATGTAAAAGATGAACTAAATTTTTATCCTCTTCAAGTTCATTCTTATTATGATTTTTTTGAATCAGCTATGACTCCCGAAGAATATGCCAAGGGGCTTATGGCTAATGGGTATAGCGGAGGATCCTTAACTGATTTTTTATCTTTTAAAGGAATTGCTAAATATTCAAATGAATTTTCAAAATATAATCTGAATTTTGTTAGTGGAATAGAAATTAATCTTGTTGAAAAAGAAGAGTTTTTTACTTTGCTTTTATATGTTCAAAACGAAGAAGGATATAGATTTATTTTGTCTTTAATAAATTGTGGCAAAAAAGTGTTTAATATATCTGATTTTAATAACATTACAGGTGTTGCTGCTATTATTAAAAGTGATAATTCTAATTTTTTTGACAAATGGTCAAATTCTTTTTCACATTTTATCGCCAGTTTAGCTTCACTTTTTAAAATGTTTTATATCGGGGTGGAAATCTATTCAGAAGGTGAAAAAGAAATTGCTGCTGAAATTAGAAAGAATGCAAAAATGCATTCAATTCAAACAATTGCTATTCCAGAAATTAAATATCTTTCAAAAAGTTATTTTCGCCGATATTGCTTGCTTCAGGCAATAAAGCATAAAAAATTGGTAGATGATTATTTAAATTTGCCACAATGTTTTTTCATGCTTTCTAAAAAAGCCTTAACAAAAATATATACCGAAGAAGAAATTAAGGCTACATCGATTTTAGCATCTTCGTGTTCGTTCAATATTTTTTCTTCTCGAGGAGATATATATCATTTTTTTAAAACCAATGAAGAGAGCGATAATTTTTTAAAAGAAAAAGTTTTAACTAAATTAAAAGAGAAAAAATTGAGCGAAGAATATTATTCAAGAGCTTTATATGAATTAGATATTATCAGTAAAATGGGATTTTCTGACTATTTTTTAATAGTTGAAGACTATGTTAAATATGCAAAAACACATGATATTAAGGTTGGACCGGGCCGTGGGTCCGCTGCAAGCAGTTTAGTCTCTTTTTTGCTAAATATAACAGAGATAGACCCAATTAAACATGAATTGATTTTTGAAAGATTTTTGAATCCAAGCCGTGTAACAATGCCTGATATCGATATCGATTTCGAAGATACAAAAAGGGAAAATATAATTAATTATTTAAAAGAAAAATATGGTGAAGATAGGGTAAAACAAATTATAACTTATTCAAATTTTAAATCTTCTTCGAGTTTAAATGCTTTGATTGAAATTCGATCAGATGTTCGAATTGAATATGTTAAAAGAATTTCAAATGCTTTGAAATATTCCAAAGATTTAAAGGAAGCTTTACAATACAATAAGGCGATTAGAGAAATTTCACAAGATCAATTTTATTTAGAAATTATAAAAGATGCGATGTTAATTGAAGGTTTTCCTAATAATACTTCTAAACATGCTTCTGGTGTGATTTTAAACAATGAAAAATTGAATGATTTAGTTCCTACCAGAGATGGGATAATTGAATTTGAGTTTGCTGATTTAGAGAAAATGCATTTTTTAAAGTTAGATATTCTCGGATTATCAAATTTATCTTTTATACGGAAAATAGAGGACAAAATATTATCTCACTGCAAAACTCTTCCATTAGTAGATGATGAGCATCTTGATGATAAACTTGCTTTTGATGTGCTTTCGATAGGAAATACTTTAGGAATATTCCAACTTGAGTCTTCGGGAATGAAAGATGCCATAAAAAAAGTTAATCCTAATTGCTTTGATGATCTTGTTGCTCTTATTGCTTTGTATCGTCCAGGCCCGATTGATAATATTTCTACTTACGCTTTGAACAAGAAAAATCCTGATCAAATTAAGCATTATACCAAAGAAATCGATGACGTTTTAAAAAGCACCAATAACATCATAATATATCAAGAGCAGATTATGGCAATTGTTAAAAATTATGCTGGTTTATCTTCAAGTGTTGCGGATTCTTTTAGAAAAGCTATTGCCAAAAAAGATTCTGAAAAAATGGAAAAATACAAAGAAATTTTCTATGAAAGTGCTAAAGAAAAAGGAAAAGACATTAAAGAAATAGAAGAAATATATAAATTAATAGAAAAATTTGCTCTTTATGGATTTAATAAAGCTCATAGTGTTTCCTATGCATTGATATCTTTTAAACTTTTGGTATATAAAACTCATTTTCCATTAGAGTTTTATGAATGTCTTTTGGAAAATGGAACTTTGAATTTTGAATTAGGAAAAGCATTAGAAGATGAATTCTTAAAAATTAATAAAAAAATAATGGGACCAAGAATTTTGTTTAGCGGTAAAGAGCTTGTCGAAAAAGATAATGTAATATATTTTCCATATTCAATTATTAAGGGATTGGATAAAAATACCATAAATTCATTATTGGAATTTAATATTGATGATAAAAATTTAACTAAAGAAAAAAGTATTTATTCGATATTTTGTTATCTTTTAGATAATAATGTTTCGGAAAATGATATGAAAAAACTTATAGATGCTGGAGTATTTTCGAACTTCGAAGAAAATAGAGAAGTGATGAGATACAATTTTTCATCTTTAGCCACTTGCAATATGCTTGAGGAGAATAACTCTTTTGTCTTTTTAGAAAAAGAAAAAAATTATATTGAAGATTATATTCGCGAATATTCAACACTTGGTTTTGTTTTTAATAATCCATTAAAAGAATATTTTTACAAGAATTCAGATGTTTTTATCATTCTTCATTGTCGAAATTATAATAGTACTGAATTCGAAGCACTTAATAATTATGGTATACTTAATTTATATTTTTCTGAAAAAGTAGAACTACATAATAATGTTATTATAAAAGTTACTGGAAGAAGAAATAAAATGCGCTATTTTGTCGATAGCTATATAGAGGTGAAATTATGAATCATATAAAAATTGTCGATGGAAATTCATTATTATTTAGATCTTTTTATGCCATGTATAGACCAGGTGTTCCTCTTATGTCAAATAAGGATGGCATACCGACAAATGCTATTTTTATCTTTCATAAATTTATGAAAAAATTAAAAGATGATTTAAATGAAGGAGACCGTCTTATAGTTTGTTTCGATACAGGAAAAAAGACATTTAGATCTAAGTTATTAGACCAATATAAACAACAGAGAAAACCAATTGAACCAGAATTGAAAGTTCAAATTCCAATTTCTCGAGAAATGCTTGATGCTATGAATATTTCTCATTGTGAATTAGAAGGATATGAAGCTGATGATCTTGCTGGTAGCCTAGCAAAATATGCTGAAAAATTAGGAGATAAAGTTGATTTATATACTTCTGATAAAGATTATTTTCAATTGATTTCACCAAATATTTCGGTTAATTTTTTAAGAAAAGGTTTGAGTGAAGTTCAGTGCTATACAATGGATAATTTTCATGAATTATTTGGAATTAATCCTTGTCAAATAACAGATTATAAAGGACTTGTTGGCGATTCTAGCGATAATTTTAAAGGTATACCTGGAATTGGTGAAAAAACAGCGATAAAGCTTTTAAATACTTATAATGATTTGGATGAGATTATCCAAGCTATGAAATCTCAAAAGACAAAGACAGCTTTAAATATTGTTGAACATGAAGAAGATGGACAATTCTGCAAAAAATTAGCTGAAATAGTTTTAAATTTACCGGTGGAAGAATACTATAATTCATCTATGGTTAAAGATTATGATAATGATGCTCTTTTAAGTTTTTATAGTAAATATAGTTTTAATTCTTTTGCTAATGAACTTAAAAAGAAGATGGAAGTTCGTCTTTTTGATATTGAAAGAGTTGATTCTTTGACTCAAGATGCCGAAAAAGAAAAAATTATTGAAATTTCTTCTTTAAAGGAAGTTTTAAATCCTGAAGTATTTGTTTTTGATTATGATCAAAAAAATTATCATCGTGCCAATATAAAAAATTTGTTTGTCGGAAGCAGCGATAAGAAAATTTATACATTGCCAGCTGATAAAATAAAAGATGATTTGTATTTAAAAGAATTTTTTGAAAATTCATCGAATACTTATTCAGCATATGACAATAAAGCATTGATAGTAATTTTAAGCAGATATCAAATTGATGTTAAGGCTAAAGTTGAATTCGACTTGCTTTTAGCAACATATCTTATTGATACCAATGTCGAAGATTCTCCTTCAGCTGTTTTAGATTCTTATGATTATTCTTATGGGGATAATTTAAATATTTATTTCACCATTTGTTCAGCTATATTAAATTTGAAAAATTCTATTATTAAAAAGCTTGAGGTTTTGGATGAATTAAAATTATATAAAGAAGTTGAATTGCCTTTATCTTCAGTCTTAGCTTCGATGGAAATTGAAGGTGTTCCTTTAAATGTTGAAGCTATCGATAATTATGGGAAAAGTATTCATAGAAAAATGGATGCTATAAAAGAAGAAATCATGAGTTATTCAAATGAAGAAATCAATTTGAATTCTCCTCGTCAAGTGGGACATTTTCTCTATGAAGTTTTAAATATACCTAAACCAGATAAAAAAGGTTCTACTGCTAACGATATGCTGTTGAAGATCGTCGATGAGCATCCTGTTGTGAGTTTATTAATAAATTATCGAAAATATGCTAAATTAACTTCTTCGTATACGGATACTTTGCCATCGCAAGTTTTTTCTGATGGTAAAATTCATGCTATGTTTAATCAAGCTTTGACAACGACAGGAAGATTATCGATGTCAGAACCAAATTTACAAAATATATCGATTAGAGATGAAGAAGGAAAATTGATTCGCAAATGTTTCTTTTATCCTGATGATGAAAATTTATTCTTATCTTTTGATTATTCTCAAATTGAATTGAGAATTCTAGCTCATGTTACAGGTGATCAAAATTTGATTGATGTTTTTAATTCTGGAGAAGATATTCATGCTTCGACAGCCAGCAAAATCTTTGGAATTCCATTAAAGGATGTGTCACATCAACAAAGAGCAATTGCAAAAACAGTTAACTTTTCTATAGTTTATGGAACTACTCCATATGGATTAGCAGATAAATTGAAGATTTCTCCAGCGGAAGCAAAAACAATAATCGAAGCTTTTTATAATACATTCCCAGGAATAAGAACTTTTGAAGAAAAAGTCAAAAAAGAAGTAAACGAAAAAGAATTTATAAAGACTATGCTAAAAAGAAGAAGATATTTAAAAGATATTCATTCATCAAATCATTTATTAAGAGCTTTTTCGGAAAGAGCAGCAATAAATGCTGTAATCCAAGGAAGTGCAGCTGATTTGATCAAAGTTGCGATGATAAATACTTATAAAGCTCTACTTCCTTATAAAACTAAGATGATATTGCAGATTCATGATGAATTGATATTTAAAGTTCCAAAAGAAGAAATTGAAATTATTAAACCGATTATAAAAAATGCTATGGAAAGTGCAATGAACCTTTCGATTCCTCTTCAGGTTGAAGGTGAAGAAGGAAAAACGTGGTATGATGCAAAGTAGGTGAAATTATGCCAGAATTACCAGAAGTTGAAACAGTTTGTCGGACATTGAAGTCACAAATTATAGGGAAAAGAGTTGAATCAGCAACTCTTTTATATCCACGAGTTATTAAAAGTTTAAATCTATCTTTAAATGATTTAATTGGACATAAATTTACAGAGATAGAACGAATAGGAAAATTTATAATTTTTCATCTCAGTGAAGATTATCATATGGTTTTACATTTGAGAATGGAAGGAAAAATATTTTATTTTGAGAAAATGCCTCCTATTATAAAAGCGATGAGTTTTTATTTAAGTCTTGATGAAGGTTATTTAGTCTTTCAAGATACTCGTAAATTTGGTGTAGACTATGTTTTTAAAGGAACGGATTTTTATAATGAAGAACCTTTGGCTAAAGTTGGAAAAGATCCTTTTAACATGGATGTAGACACTCTTTATAATTTATATTCTAAGGAAAATGGATTTTTAAAAGAAACTTTATTGAATCAAACTTTGATGTCGGGAATTGGAAATATTTATGCCGATGAAATACTTTTTGCCTCAAATTTATCACCATTTATTTCTCCAAAGAATTTGACCTATACTGATGTTAATAATATATTAGAAAACGCTAAAAAAATTATGGCTAGAAGTATTGAACTAGGTGGATCAACAGTAAAAACTTATCTTTCTAGTGCCAATCATGCAGGTAGCTTTCAAGATGAGCTAAAAGTGTATAGTCATGAACATGAACCATGTCCGATTTGTAAGACACGTTTAGAAAAAAGACCACTAGGAGGAAGAGGAACAACTTTTTGTCGCCACTGCCAAAAAACTGGACAAATTATAGGAATAACAGGGCTTATTGGAACTGGAAAATCTACTTTGACAAAAGTGTTTGTTAGCCATGGATACTTACTTTATGATTGTGATAAAAAAGTGGCTGAGTTATATGAAGATGAACAATTTATTAAAAGTATTAAAGATAAATTTGCTCCGATATTTGATGAAGAATTCTCAAAAGAAGTTGTTTTAAAAAATTTGCAAGAAAACAAGATATTTAGAAGAAAATATGAAACATTTGTATATCAAATTATTTCAAATGATCTTATTAATTTTTTAAATCATCATTCATCTAATAATATTGTTGTTGAAGCTCCACGTCTTTTCGAAGCTCATTTAGAAAAATATATGTCTTATGTAATTGCTGTTGTTGCTCAAAGTGATACAATTTATCAAAGATTATTAAATCGCGGTGCTAAAAATATTGATAAGTTATTAGAATTAAATAAAAAATCGCAGATAATCGATAAAATGGATAAAGTAGATTTCATTTTTGAAAATGATTTTCCTATAGAAGAATTTTCTGAAAGAGCAGATTTATTTGTAAAAAAGATAATGGAAAAGTAGGTGAAATATGAAAGAAAATTTAAAACAATTTTATACGTATTTAGAAAAGATGGAACGCTTGCAAAACGCTTCATCAATTATCAATTTTGATCTTATGACAGTCTGCCCTAAAAATGGATATGAATATGAAAGTGAAACACAAAATATGCTTTCAACAATGATTTATGATATCTCAAAAGATGATAAATATATTGAACTTCTATGTGAATTGAATAAAGAAAAAGATAAATTAGATATTTATCAAAATCGCTTGATTGAAAAAAATTTCCGCGAGTATAACAATTTTAAAAATGTTTCTTCTGAACTATATTCTGAGCAATTAAAATCTTATTCAGATAGCTATAGCCTCTGGATTGAAGCTCGAGAAAAAAACGATTATTCTATCTTTGCCCCTGCTTTGAAAAAGAATGTTGAGATAACTAAAAAGGTATTGTCATTAAGACCTGAATTCAATGGGAATTATTATGATACTTTGATAGATAATTTTGAAGAAGGTTTTGATAAAAAAGATTACGATGCCTTTTTTTATGAATTAAAGAAACATTTAATTCCACTTATTAAAAAGGTTTATAGCTCTCCAAAAAAGATCAGAACAGATTTTCTTTTCAGAAAAGTATCCATTAGTAAACAAGAGGAATTCTCTAAATATCTAATGTCTTTAATCGGATTTGATAATGATTGCGGAATGCTTTCAACTTCTGTTCATCCTTTCACTTCAACCCTTGCTAGATATGATACTAGAATAACAACACATTATTATGAAGATAATTTTATATCAAATATGTATTCTATAATCCATGAGGGTGGACATGCTATTTTTGGTCAAAATGAGCCTCAGGAAATCTATGATAATCATCTTCAAAATAGCATGACTATGGCTATGCACGAAAGCGTTTCAAGATTTTATGAAAATAGATTAGGACGAAGTAAAGAATTTATTCATTTCATCTATCCTAAAATTATGGAACTATTTTCCGAAGAATTGGGAGATGTCAGTGAAGAAGAACTTTATCTAGGTATTAATGCTGTTATGAAACAACCTTTAAGGACAGAAGCGGATGAACTTAGCTATTGCCTTCATATCATTATTCGCTATGAACTTGAAAAAGAATTTGTCGATACTGATAACTTTGACTTTTCAAGTTTGGAAAAAAGATGGAATTCTCTTTATAAAGAATATTTGGATATTGAACCCAAAAATTCTGTCGAAGGAATATTACAAGATGTTCACTGGACTGATACTTATGGATATTTTCCAACTTATGCTATTGGTAATGCTTATAATGCAATGTATTTAGAAAAGATGAAAAAAGAAATACCAGTAAGTGAACTTTTGAAAAAAGGTGATTTTTTAACAATAAAAGATTGGATGAAAGAACATGTATTTAAAAAGGCGAGCTTACTTCCTCCTAAAGATTGGATTAGGGATATTGCAGGTGAAGATTTGAATCCTAAATATTTTATTGAATATCTTGAAGAAAAATATAAAGAAATATATGATTTATAAAAGGAGATTTAATATATGGAAAAAATAGTAGAAAATGGAAAATTTTCTGATATAAAAGTCAGTGTTCCAAATTATGAAGAATATAAAAAAGAAGCTGCTGAGATAAAAGATGAAATTTTAAATGCTTCCAGTGCAGAAATAGCAGTAGCAGCAATTAGAAAATATTTTGCTTTGACTGATACTTTTGATACAGTATCTACCATTATCTTCATTCATTTTTCACAGAATACTCTCGATGAAGAATACGTCAAAGCTCAGGATGAAATGGATGAAAAAGGACCATTATTTACTGAAATATTCACTGATTTAGAGAAGGCAATTTTAAATTCTAAATATTTAAAAGATATCGAAAATACATTTGGTGAACTTTATATTGCTCAATTAAAAAATGCTCAAGATATTTTTTTTAATGAAATTATTGAAGAATTGCAATTAGAAAATAAATATGTATCAGAATACAACAAATTAAAATCTGGTGCGATGATCGAATTCCAGGGAAAAGAATATAATTTGCCACAAATGCAAAAATTTATGGTTTCTTCCGATCGTGAGGTTCGTAGATTAGCTAATAAAGCTACATGGGATTTTTATGAAAAGCACGATAAAGAATTCGGCGATATTTATGATAAGCTCGTTAAAGTAAGAACAAAAATGGCCCAGAAGCTCGGATATGAAAATTTTGTTCCTTTGGCATATAAGAGAATGCAGCGCTTAGATTATACTGCAAAAGAAATTTCTAAATATCGTTTAGAATTAAAGAAATATTTGGTTCCACTTGCAGAAAAATATAGATTGAAACAAATGGGAAGAATTGGAATTAAAGATCCTCATTTTTATGATTATAGTATCAATTTTATTGATGGAAATCCGGTTCCAAATGGTGATACAGAAACTTTGACAAACGAAGCTGAAAGAATGTATCACGAAATGAATGAAGATATAGGACAAAGATTTACCTATTTGAAAGAACATGGTCATTTAGATTTAGAGGCGAGAAAAGGAAAACAAGGCGGTGGATATGAAGCCCCTATGGCTGATTTAAAAGCACCTTTTATCTTCTCTAATTTTAATAAGACACAAGGTGATGTTGAAGTTTTAACCCATGAATTCGGTCATGCTCTTCAAGCGATGCTCGGCGCTTCTTATGAAGTACCAAGTTATCGTTCTCCAGGTATGGAATGCTGTGAAATGCATTCGATGTCCATGGAGTATTTGACATATCCATATCTGCATTATCTTTTTGATGAGGAAAACTTAAGAAAATATTTATATCAACATATTCTCGATGCTATTTTCTTTATTCCATATGGTGCAACAGTTGATGAATTCCAACATGTTGTTTATGAGAATCCAAATTTAACTCCTGAAGAAAGAAAACATGAATGGAGAAAGATAGAAAAAGAATATACTCCTCATATTCATTATGGCGAAGATTCTGAATTCTTAGAAAATGGTGGATTCTGGTATAAACAAGCTCATATTTTTGAAAATCCATTTTATTATATCGATTATACGATAGCACAAGTTGTATCGTTAGAATTTTTAGTTGAATCACATGAAGATTATAAAAAAGCTTTGGATAAATATTTGAATTATTGTAAATTAGGAGGAACTTTACCATACAATAAACTTCTAGATAAAGCTTCAATTGCTAATCCTATGCATGAGGGAGTAATCCGTGATTTGATGGTTAAAGTTGAAGAAATAATCAAAAAATACGAAAAAAATCTTTAATTTTTTAAGTATCATCTAATTTATTTGGATGATACTTTTTAAAAAACATAATTATTTTTATAAAAATAATAAAGTATAATTTCTTTAAAAGTAGTAAAGATAATTCTATTTTTGTATAATGAAAAAGAAGGTGATTAGCGATGGGAAAAATATTGAAAATTAACATGCTTTCAAAGGCGACCTCCGTTTCTGGTCAAGGAGTAGGAGCAGCTTATATTGAACAGGTAAATCTTGTCAAAGAAGATAAAGATCTTTTTGAAATTACGGAAAATAAAAGAGGGAATAAATTTGACATTTGTCATATTCATACAGTCAATCCTCAATATTATTTTAAGATGAATAAAAAACATGTTAATGTTATGTATGTTCATTTTATTCCTGATACTTTAGATGGTTCTATTAAACTTCCTAAATTATCTTTTAAAATATTTAAAAAATATGTTATTTCAATGTATCGCAAGGCCGATGAAATTGTTGTTGTTAATCCTGTTTTTAAAAAACCATTAATCGATTTAGGAATTAAAGAAGATAAGATTACTTATATTCCAAATTATGTTTCTAAAGATGATTTTTATCCTTTAAGTCAAGAAGTAATTGATAAGAGAAAAGAAAAATATGGAATAGAAAAAAATAAATTTATTGTTTTAGGATGTGGACAAGTTCAAACTAGAAAAGGTGTAAAAGATTTTATTAAATGCGCTGAGCTTTTGCCTGATGTTCAATTTGTTTGGGCAGGTGGATTTTCCTTTGGTCCAATAACTGATGGATATAAAGAATTAAAAGCTATTATGGATAATCCTCCAAAAAATGTTAAATTTATAGGAATTATTCCAAGAACAGAGATGAATGAAATTTTTAATATGGCTGATGTTTTATTTATGCCATCATTTTCAGAACTTTTCCCAATGTCTATTTTAGAAGCTGTCAATTCTTCTAAACCGGTTTTATTAAGAGATTTGGAACTTTATGTAGATATTCTCTTCGGCAAATATTTAAAAGGAAATAGTGCTGAAGAATGGGTGGAATTAATAAATAAATTAAGACAAGATTCGGAATTTTATAAAAGTGCTCAAGAGGATTCTAAGTATATTTCAGAATTTTATTCGAAAGAAAATGTCAATAAAATTTGGCGTGAATACTATCCTCGAGTGTATAATAAATATATAAAAAATGGTAAAAAAATAAAAAATTAATTTGATACAATTAAAAAGGTATGTACAATGAATAAAGAAAAAATTGAGGAATTGTCTTTAGAAGAAAAAATAGCTTTGTTAAGCGGTACTAATTATATGCTGACAAACCAAATTTTCCGTTTGGATATTTCTTCAGTTTGTCATGCTGATGGCCCACATGGTTTAAGAAAAAGTCTAAAAGGTGGAAAGAATTTGTGTTCAGATATTCCTTCTACTGTTTTTCCTTCAGCTGCTACAACTGCTTCTAGTTTCAATGAAAACAATTTATATCAGTTAGGTTTAGCATTAGGAAAAGAAGCCAGAGCCAATGGTGTTGATGTTATTTTAGGGCCTGCTTTAAACATTAAAAGAAATCCTTTATGTGGAAGAAATTTCGATTACTTTTCCGAAGATCCGTATTTGAGCGGTGTTATGGCAACCAGTGAAGTATTAGGAATTCAAGTTAATGCCAACGCTTGTATAAAACATTTTGCAGCAAATAACAATGAAAATTATAGAATAGTCGGCAATAGTGTTATCGATGAAAGAACATTAAGAGAAATTTATCTCAAAGGATTTGAAATGGTTATAAAAAATTCTAATCCTTCTGCTATCATGTGTGCTTATAATCAGTTAAATGGACAATATTGTTCAGAAAATCAATTTTTACTTACAAATATTTTGCGCAGTGAATGGAAATATGATGGAATTGTAATGTCGGATTGGGGTGCGACTAAAGATAGAGTTAATAGTTTAAAAGCTGGACTTGATTTGGAAATGCCTGGTGATCAACCGATGTCGAGAAAAATGCTTTATGATGCATATAAAAATGGAACATTGTCCATACAGACTATCGATTGTTCAGTTGAGAGAATGTTGAATTATATCGATCGTGTTCATAAAGAAGAAAAAGAAATTGATGTAGACTTAGAAGAACATAATGAACTTTCTACAATGATTGCTACAGATTCAGCGGTTTTGTTGAAAAATAAAAATAAATTTTTGCCATTAGAAAAAAATGAAAAAATCTTAGTTATCGGTGAAATGTTTGAAAAAATGAAGTATCAAGGTTCAGGAAGTTCGATTATTACACCAACTAAATTGATTGAACCTATCGATGCTTTTAATAAACATGAAGTAAATTATACTTATGTTAAAGGCTATGCTTTAAATAGTAAAAATAAAGAAAATGACAAACTTTTTGTAGAAGCGGTTGAAGCTTCACAAAAGTATGAAAAGGTTTTGTTTTTTGCTGGATTAGATGATCAAAGTGATTTAGAAGGTAAAGATAGAGAAAATTTATTATTGCCGAGCAATCAGATTAAATTGATCAATGAACTTTTATCTATGGGAAAAAGAGTGTGCCTAATTTTATTTGGTGGTTCTATTGTTGAATTGCCATTTGTCAATTCAGTTCAAGCAATTTTGATGATGTACTTGCCAGGTCAAGGTGGCGGAGAAGCTTGTTATCGATTGATTTATGGTGAAGTTAATCCATCTGGACATTTGGCTGAAAGTTGGCCAGAGGCTTACACTGATGTTCCTTTTGGAAGCGAATATGGAAAATCAACTAGAGATCTTTATAAGGAAAGTGTATTTGTTGGATATAGATACTATTCTTCGGCACATATAAGAACATTATTTCCTTTTGGTTATGGTCTTTCTTATTCGGAATTTAATAAGAGAATGACAACAATTGAAGATCGCAAGGAAGAATATCGAATAAAAGTTAATGTAGAAAATGTTTCGTTAATTCCTGGAAGTGAAGTTGTTCAAATTTACGTTGAAACACCAAAAAAAAATATTTTTCGTCCTTTACGTGAGTTAAAAGCTTTTAAAAAAGTATTTTTGATGCCTGGTCAAAAAACTGAAGTTGTTTTGGTAATTAAGAAAAATGATTTGCGTTATTACGATGTTAAAGAAAAGAAGTTTATTATGGATGGTGGAATTTATAAGATTCAACTTTGTTCAGATTGCTTAACAATAATACAAGAAGCTTGTATCCATGTTGATCTTCCAATATCTTCTTCTCCATATTCAATTTTTGTCAATAAAGTTTATACAGATTTTCATTTTAATAATATTACAGATTCACTTTTTGAAGACCTGTGTCGAAAACCACTTCCTAATATTGATCCAGTATTTCCATTTACTATGGAAACACGAATAACTGAATTTAAAACTAAATTTTTTGGAAGAGTTATTTATCAGATGATGAAGAAAAAGCTTTTGAAAGAAAAAAATAAAGCTTTGAAAATAAAAGATCCATTAAAAAGAGAAAAAGAACTACAAAATTCACAGTATGTACTCAGTGTTTTTGAATATAATTCTTTACGCGCTTTGACAAACATGAGCCCAAAAACTCTTCCTTATAATATTGCTGAAGGTATTGTTTATATTGCAAACGGACGAATTTTTGAAGGTTTATTTAAAATGACAAAAAAGATAGTTGCTCCATCTTTACCTAAAGAGAACGTAAATATAAAAAATAAATAATTCTTCGTAATTTTTTCAAAACCTCTTGACAATCATTTCTTTTTGTTGATAATGAAGATACTTAGACGAGACGATATTGGAATGATTATGGAGGCAGTATATGAGTAATTTATCCAAGTTGTTGAAATTCGAAAATTTCAATACCGAACATCTTTCTGTTGCTGTCGATATGAATTCCGGCTGTAAAAACAGGTGTTATTAGATTGGTAGGAGGCATTGCAAGTTCGATTTTTAATAATTTTTAGGAGGATATAAACTATGTGGAAATTTATTAAATATTGTCTCAAATGTTTATCAATGTCAATTTCTGCGTCTTTTGGAAACAATCCTGAAGGAATGACATTTAAAGCATGCAATAGTTGGAAGTATTACAATGCTTGTATTATTAGGATTAGCTTTGGGCATTCTATGGTTAATAGCAGTTATTGTTAATAAATTTAGATAAAATGAAACAATTAGTAGAATGTTATCAAGCTTAGTTAATTTTATAAGAAAAAATGATTTATAGTAATGTTTAATTAGCTATCATAATATTAAAATTTAATTTCTACAATTTTTATAAAAATAAAATAACAATATAAATATTAAAAAATTTTGGAAGAGGAGAAATATCTTTTAGTTGATGAAATAAAAAACTTTATAAAATAAAAAATTAAGAGATATATGAAAAATAAAAAAATATTTACTTAATTTTGCATTTTAAGTATTTGTTTTAATTAATAAAAAACGAATGATTGTTTATATTAATGATATTGGATTGTAACAAAGAGATTAAATTACAAAAAAATGTTAGAAAGACAAATAAAATTTTAAATTAATATTATAAAAAATAAATTCACTTAATCTATGTAATATGATGACTTAAATTTGCAGATGTAGAGAATATACACGATAATAGCAAAATAGAAATCAGTGCGAAAGACCATCTAAGATATAAAGGATATATCTATGATGAAGAGACAAGATTATATTATTTAAAAACAAGATACTATGATCCAGAAAGTATCAATGGATTAAATCTTTATGCCTATTGTGGAAAGGATCCTATAAATATGGTTGATTTTAATGTCGATATTAAAAATATGCCTAATGTTATTTTGTGTTGTGCAACATTGAAAATTAAGTGAATATAGTCTAAAAGTAATTTCTATCTTATATAAAAAAACTGAATTTAATTTATTATTTTACAAAATATACATTATATTAATAAAAAACTTGCATATTGATTTTATTTTAACTATAATTAAATAGGTTTTTTTAAAAACAAAAGATTGCGAGGTGATTTTCAATGCCAAAAACCACAGTTCGTGAAAACGAAACTCTCGATGATGCTCTCCGCAGATTTAAAAGACAAGTCAATAAAGCTGGTATCATTTCTGAAGTTAAGAAACACGATTTCTATGTTAAGCCAGGTTTACGTCGTAAGATGAAAGCTGAAGCTGCTCGTCGTAAAGGTCGTTAATTTCTAAATTGCTTTATATAAATATCAATTATAAAGGAGATTCCAAATGGATGTTACAGCTAAACTTCAAGAAATCGTCAAGAAAAAATTGAAGAATAAAGAAATAAGACCTGAGGATTCTTTAAAGAGTTTAGGTCTTGATTCTCTCGATAAAGCTGATATCATGATACGCATTGAAGATGAATTCAATATTGAATTTACCGAAGATGAAATGTCATCTATTGATACAGTTGCCAAATTGATTGACACTATCGAAAGCAAATTAAAATAATTAAGTTGATAAGAAATAGATTCGTCTATTTCTTATTTTTTTGCATGAAAAAAGGATGAAAACCATTTGATGGCAACATCCTTTTTTATGTTTAATTTACTTCTTTAAAACAAGATTTTCCAATAAATTCTCTCATTAGGGAATTGTTTGGGACCATTTCATCTTCTAAATCATCGAAGTATTTTAAGAATTTAACAAGTCTATTGGCAGTTATATAATATGGACTATCGCTTTTAATTTGTTTTAATACAGGAAGAGCATATTTTTTCATTATACAGAGTTCATATGGGAGAAGAGAATTGAAAACATAATCTGCGTTTTCTTGATTCTTATATATCCAACGGAATTCACCTCTTCGAACACTAGGCCACATACTTATTGTTTCTTCAGCGGAAGAATGACGGAATTGGAAATCGCGAACAATTCGGCGAACAAGTCTTAAATCAGTTAATGAAATTGGATTATGATCGTCGATATTAATTTGGGCTTGTGGAGCAATATAAATTTTGAATTTTTGATGTTTTGGAATAAGATTTGTTAAATCTTCGTTTAAAGCATGAATACCTTCAATGATAATTGGTTGGTCATTTGCTATTTGAATGATTTCTCCTGGTACTTGCTTTCCAAGTTTGAAATCGAATTTTGGAAGTTGAACTTCTTCTCCTTCGATTAAAGAGAGCATTGTTTGGTTAAATAAAGGAACGTCGAGAGCTTGGAGACATTCTAAATCTGGTTCACCATTTTCATCGAGTGGAATTTGATTTTTAGGAAGATAGAAATCATCGATTGAAATTTTTATTGGTTTTACTCCGCGACTCATTAATTCTAATCTTAGACGATTAGAAAATGTAGTTTTACCGGAAGAAGAAGGACCAGCAATACAGATCAATCTAGCTTGATCAAGATTGTTGACAATTTGTTCGCCGAGTTCGGCTAACATGTTATTATGGTGGCTTTCGCACATATTGATGAAGTCTATTGCACCATATTTTTTGACATAGTTATTGATTCCAGCAATGCTATCGATGCCGACTTTTTTAGCCCAAAGGGAGGAAATCTTTAATGTTTTTCCAAAGACAGGAGCATCTTCAAAAACAGGAATTTCACCATTGCATTCAGAGCGGGGATATTGAATTAAAAATCCTGGTGAATAAGGCTTGATTATAAATTTATTTAAATAACCTGTGGAAGGAGCCATATATCCATACATGTAATTGAAATATTTTTGACATTGATATAGATGAACTTCTTTATCAGGACGATATTTTAAAGTTTCAATCTTATCAGGAGCATTTTCCATTTCATAGATTTTTATCGCTTCTTCTTTACTCATTGCTTTTGTTCGTTCAATAGGTAAATCTAATTCGATTAATCTATCGACTTCGTTTTTTATATTTCTTAATACTTTAGTATCTAGACGAATGTTTGAATCGACAAAATAGGCATAAATTGAACGTGAGACGTTATAAGAAAAACGTAAACGTTCATCAGGATAAAGATTATGAGTTGCCATGGCAATGACAAATCTTAAAGTGTTTTGGAAGATATGTGTTGCTTCGAGGTCATTTAAATCGAGAAGATTAATATCATCTGGAGAATTAGGTTTATAATTTAATTCTCTTAAACGGTTATTGACAGTGATACAATAAAAACTTTTTTTCATATTATCAGGTAGCATTTCGAGAATTGAGCAACCTTTTTTAAAGTATTCTGGATTGAATTTTTGACTCATAATTACCCTCCTTAGTGGTCTAAGAAATTATATATGATAACGCTTTCATTTTCAAGATTATTTTAAAAAAGGTTGTTTTTTAAATAATTTTGAAAAAATAAATGTTTATCTGGAATTAATAGTGATTAAATAAGTCTTCACTATTTACCTTTAATATTTTATAATTAAAACATGGAAAAAATTGAAGAAAAAGAAAAAAATAATCAAAAAATTAAAAAAAGAATCTGGGAAATCGATTTTTTGCGTGGACTCGCAATTATTCTTATGGTTCTTGATCATTTTACATATGATTTTGCTAGTTTTTATAGTTTCTTTTCTAATTCTAATTCTATAACACCGAATCCTGCTTTTGCTAGCTTTATTAATTTTTGTCAATCTTTTCAGGTATCACCGGTTAGACAAGTTCTCCATTATATTTTTGCTAATTTATTTTTCTTGCTTGTTGGAGTTTCTTCTTGCTTTTCAAAAAATAATTGGAAAAGAGGATTTTTAGTCCTTTTATGTGGACTTGTAATGGATGGCGCGACATTTTTAGCTTATTATGTTACAAATGGAACGGCAGATTTTCGAATGTTATTCAATGTCTTAGTCAGTTTAGGTTGCTGTATTTTAATAACAGCTTTAATTTTGAAATTGCCTTATGAAAAATGGATTTTATTAATATTGGCAATAATAGTTATTGGCCTTGGGATAGGATTTAATTTATATAATCCTCGTTGGATATCTAATCTTGAATTCAAAGATGTCTTTTTGATTTCTGTCGGTCTTAAAGCGTGGGGAAGCGATTGTTTTTCAATTGTTCCTTATATCGGTGCTACTTTTTTAGGTGCTTTTTTAGGAAAGACTATTTATAAAGAAAAAAAATCTATTTTGCCACGATTAGATTCTTCTTGGAATAAACCTGTTTGCTTTGTGGGTAGACATACGATATTTGTCTATTTAGGTCATCAAGTTGTTTTAATTGCAATTTTATTAATTGTCGGCTTATGTTTTGGATATCGTGTTTTTTAGGAGAGGAAATGAATACTAGTTATACTATTTATCAAAATTTTTTAGATATTGTTGAAAAGCGAAATAATGCTACAGCTTTATATTATGAAGGAAAATGTATTTCTTTTAACTCTTTAAAAAACAAAGTCAATCGCCTTGCTTATTATTTTGAAGAACAAGGATTGAAAAAAGATGATGTTGTTTTAATTGTTGGTCCGAATACCCCAGAAATAATTGCAGCTTTTTTAGCTTGCAGTCAAAAAGGTTTGATCAGTTATCTTTTAACTCCTTTAGCTAAAGAAAATGTTATCATTGAGGAAGCAAAAAATAAAAATGCTAAAATTATAGTCATTTTATCCGCGTTGATGAATAATTATACAAATTTACTTAAAGAAAGATTTAATTTTTTAATAGTATCACCTACGGATTCTTTAAATTGTATTAAGAAAATAGGATTTGATATTTTAAATAAGGAAACTTTAAAAGTATATAAACAAAATAAGCGATTGCCTTCTTATAAAAAAATAAAGAAAATAGATGATAGATATGAAATGTATGATAATAAAAGTGGAAAGATTTATCTTTCTTCTGGTGGAACTTCAGGCAAACCTAAAACCATTGTTTTAAGTGATTTTTCTATTTTGTCACTTATTGATGTTGCTCCGGAAGTTCTTGGTGAAAACATAAAAAAAGAAGTTCAGAGCAAATTTATGTTAGCATGCTTACCAATGTTTCATGGCTTTGGATTAGTCATGGGAATTTTAACTTTGATGTTGCATGGTGGCGCTGATAGTATATTGCCGAAATTTCGTTCTCAGAAAGTTGTAGATCTTATAGAAAAAAATAAGTGCAATATTATCATTGGAGTTCCAGCTATGTTTGAAGCCTTATTGAAAAACAAGAATTTCTATGGTGAAAAATTAAAGAATATCGATATATGTTTTATAGGTGGTGATTTTATTCCACCTTCATTGCTTCAAAGATTTAATAAAAGATTAGAAGAAAATGGATCAAAGGCAAAAGTTTTTGAAGGATATGGTTTAACTGAAACTGTTACAGTTATGAGTGTAAATACTTTCGAAAACAATTGTTTAGGAAGTGTTGGAAAGCCGATAAATAATGTTAAGGTCAAAATTTTAGATGATGATCATAATGTTTTAAATTGTTTTGAAAAAGGAGAAATTGCTATTTCTGGTCCTACTCTGATGAATGGATATTTAGAAGGTGAATCTAATTTTATCGAAATCGATAAAGAAAGATATGTGCTTTCTGGTGATATTGGTTATTTAGACGATGAAGGATTTTTATTTTTTGTTTCCCGAAAGAAAAGAATCATCAAAAAGAAAGGTTACAATATTTTTCCTTTAGAAATTGAAAAATATATATCTTCTTTAGATGAAGTGGAAAATTGCTCTTATCTTTCTAAAAACGGAAATGCTGAAGAAGAAACTTATTTATTTTTAGAAATAAAAAGTCAAGAACAAGAGAATATCAAAAATAAAGTTATCGAACTCATACGAAAAAATGGTCAAGAATATGAAGTTCCTGACCATGTGATTTTCATTGATAAATTTCCTAAAACACCTGTAGGAAAAGTTGATTATCCTAAGCTTTTAGAAAAAATAAATTAATTAAATGCTTTTTCGATATCTTTTTTGACAGCATCAAGTCCTTGATTGCCAGTGAAACGATGTACTAATGTACCATTTTTGAAAAATAAGACAGTTGGGATAGCATAAACGCCAAATTGCATAGCGACTTCATCGCAATCATCGATATTGATTTTTATAAATGAGATATGTGGGTAACTCATACTTGCTTCATCTAAGGTAGGAGAAAGCATTTTGCATGGACCACACCAAGTAGCATATAAATCACAAACAACTAAATTGTTTTTTTTGATAAATTTATCAAATTCATCAATATTTTTTATTTCTGTAATCATAATTATACCTCTTTCTTTTAGTATATCAATATTTAAAAATCTTTCAAATCAAATGCTTATTAAATAGGCGATAATTCCTAAAATTGCTACATGTAAAGGATAATAGACATAGAAGGCGTATTTTGTAAATTTATGTTCGTATCCTTTTTTTCCGTTGAAGAAAATGAAAAATATTCCAGCTAAACAGCACCAGCTTTGAATATTATAAGAAAAAGGAATTAATGGCAAAGTGTAGTTGATGCGATAAAGAAGATAAAATATAGCTCCATGTAGAATCAAAATCATCAAACTATAATAATTTCGATAACGTCTTTGATATATTTCGATAAGCAAATCTTCATTGACATTATTTTTGTGAGCAAGTTGCTTTAAAGTATAAGGAACAAGTTCATATACTAAGAAAATAGCAAGATACATGGTTATTCCATAAAATCCATATTCGCAATTAATATATGGTGAAAAGATATTTTCAAATGAAGCCATCGTCGCATAGGCGAAAGGGAATACTGCCAAAAGAGAATAATAATTTTTTCTTCGAATCAGTGTTGCACAAAGAGATCCTAATCCTAAAAGGGTAAAGACATTGCCTATCATAATCTGACTTAAAAACAATTTGGAAATTGTATATAATACGATATCCATTATAAAACCGAGGATGATTAAAGTTAAGCTATATTTATATGGATTTTTAGAATGGTAAATGCCATCAACACTTAAAAAAATGAATAGTGGAAGTGCTAGACGACCGATTGAGCGGACGATAATTAAAGAGTTTCCTGAAAGAAAAAACATACCTATATGATCTAAAGTCATAAAGATAGCGGCGATTATTTTCAGCTCAAAAGAGTTTAAAAAGAGAAAGGACTTTTTTTTCATATTTTTACATCAAGAGAATGATAAGTGTTGCCATAAGATTATTTATAAAATGAATAGCGATTGAAGGAATACCATTTTCTGTTCTGGAATAAAGGTAGGCGAATACTAAGCCAGCAAAGATATATGAAGGAAGATTGACAATTTCTACTAAGAATTCATCCATGCTTTTAAAGAAGAAATTGAAATGGATGAGACCGAAAACAAGACCGGAGACGATAATTCCTAAAACTTTTCTTTTTTCACCGAAAAGAGAAACAAGTCCGAATCTATAGGAAAATTCTTCAGCGATAGGAGCAAGAAGAGCAGTGGTAATAATCATCATAGCTGGATATTTTTGAACAAGTTCGACAACTAGTTGTTGATTGTCATTTCCTTGATTAGGAAGAATGAGCGAAGATATAGTACTTAATAAGTTGGATCCAAAAAGATAAATTATAAAGCATATAAAGCATATCGCTAAAGCGTATCCGATATTTGCCATGCGATTTTTAAAGAAGCCTTGACGCAATTCGGGAATAAATAATACAAAGCCTAAATATATTAAAACGATAATGGATTCACTGATGAATGTGGAAACAGCATTAATATAGGAAGTATCGGTATTGAACAGCATTATAATTCGAGCGATGATAATCCCGATAATTTGATAACCGACTACATGCAATAAGAAAAATGTTAGGGCTAATATTTTTTTCTGTGACAGATAATTAAAAATAGTTTGACTACTGAAATTATTATAGCCATTGGATTCAGTGTTTTTTAAAGAAAAAAGATCAAAGCCATGTCCCATTATGATACCTTCCTTAATAAATAATATATATAAATACTTGTTCTTTAATACATCTACATAATATAAAATAAGTATATATTATTTAAAAATATTCGACAACTAAATAAATTTAAATTATAATTGAGATACAAAAGAGGTGATAATAATATATGACGACAGATTTAGCGCTTATAATTGTTTTTGCAGTAATTATTATAGCTTTAATTATTTCTTCTTTAATTGGCTTATGGAAGGGCTGCTGGAAGACTGGATTTAAAATGATATTTAGAATTATTTTATTTATCGTTTTAATTTTTACTGCCCAACCTATAACAAACTTTTTCAGCACAATTAATTTTCAAACAACTTTTGGAGCTGATTTTCAGATAGAGGGAATTCAGTTCACTTCTTTAAATGATTTCTTAATCAATATTTTAATGGAAAAAGGAAATATTTCACCTGTTACTGGGCAAAGTTTATATGCCACTTGTGAAGCTTTGGCACATTCGATTTTATCGTTTGCTTTCTTCTTTATCCTTGCAATACTAGCTTGGCTTTTTGGATCCTTGTTAGGCGCTTTATTTTATCATGTACTATTTAAACATCTCATTCCTTCTAATGTTAGAAAAGAGAAAAAAGTTCGTTGGCTTGGAATGATATTTGGTTTGGTCGATGGTTTAGTTTGTTTAGTTATGATTATTTCTCCTCTATCTTCTTTAGGAACTGTTGTTATAAATAATCGTGACACTTTTAGTACAATGGAAAAAAATGGTGTTATAAGTGAGGAATCTTATACATATATCGATGGTACTTTAACTTCATATGAAAATTCTATATTAGGAAAAACTTTCTCAGCAATCTATCCTTTTACAGATAGTATTATGAATGGTGTTGTAACTGTTAATGTCCATGGGGCAAATTTAAATTTTTATCGTGAAATCGATAGTCTTTTAACTTTGATAACTCCGTTTTTCGACAATGTTGAAAATCTTGATAATCAACAATTTAAATTAGCTTCTTTAATCTCCAAAGAAAATGTTAAAAATATGTTGTATTTAATATCTGATAATCAACTTGTTATAACTTTAATTCCTGCCCTTATATTAATGGGAGATGAAATGGCTAATAATCCGACTTTCTCTAGCATTATCAGCAAAATGAATCTCAATGAAATTGATTGGAAGGATAATATTGTTGCCATCGGAGATTTTTATGGGAGAGTATATGATACAGGTATTTTGGATAGCACTCCGGAAATCGGTACGATACAGGATATAGTTTTTGAATTGGATTACAATAAAATTGATGATTATGCTAGCAGCATTAATACGGTTACGGAGATTCCAATTATCAATGATAATTTAGCATTGATAATGTCGATATCTGGTAAAATGATCAATCAACAATTAGGCATCAGTGTTTTACCAGAAAATGTTGAAGATTATGAAGATATCAATTGGGGAAATGAACTTCTTACTTTGACATCTTCGGCTGTAAAACTCATAAAATCTTTGGGACTCGATACATTAGATTTAGGAAGTGTTAATTACCAAGATAAAATAAATTCCGCATTAAATGATCCAAAAAAATTAGCTGTGATCAAAGAAGCTATTTGCGGTGATGAAGAAAAAAATGTTAAGGGTTTATTGAATTTGCAGATTATAGATAAAGTTAATTTAACTAATCTTTTCTATACTACAATTACATCTATAGACCAATTAAAAGGTTATATCGATCTCAATGATATTAAGGCTTTGATGGTCGATTTGAAATTGGAAAATGAAATCGGTGCATTGCTTGATATTGCAGGATGTGCATTAGATCTTCCAAAAAATGATGAAGGTGTGATTTCTTTTGATTTTTCAAGCAAAGAACAATGCGACATTTTGTCCAATCTGGTTGATAAAGCTGAAAAGAGTACGATAATTTCTTCTATTTTCCCAAGAATTGTTAGAGGAATATTTGAATCTAATAAAAATATTAATCTATATGGCTTCAATTATGAAAACTTTAATTTTGAATTTTCAACAACTAAAGAATTGACAGTAGAACTTAAGAAGATAATCAATGTCTTACCTGATGTCAGCAGTTTAGCTAATGCTGCAGGAGATAATTTGAATTTAGCTGAACTTGATACTGCAGTTTTAAAGAATGTTTTAAATGTTGTCTATAATTCAAAAATATTAAATCCTGATCATCGCTTAGATGGTACAGGTGGAGCAAATGATGTCGTTGCTAATTATAATTTCCAACAGTTAGTACAGACATTATTTGAAATGGATGATATCAAAAATATGGGATTTGTTGTTCCTGATAATCTCGGTTCTATCATGTGGAATGATGAATTGGATGCCTCAGGAAACATTGTTGAAAAAGGTGAGATTTCTAAACTTATCGATATTATCGACTATCTTAAAGATGATGGTTCTTTCTTATTAAATGATGATTTCAGCATTGATAAAATATCGGGAAAAGATGTTGAAAAAATAGTCGATTTAATTTCTTCAAGTGAATTATTTTCTCCATCTTTAAAAGGAATTTTAGAAAATAAAATAAGCCCGATGTTTAACGATTTAGGACTTGAAATTTCTTTTGCTAATGTTGATAACTATCAAGATGAAGCATCGCATTTAGGAAAGATATTAGATCTTTTAAAGATAATTGCTAAAAATGATGAAGGTGTAATCGATTTTGAAAATGTCGATTGGTTGAATGTCGATAGGGATTACTTAAATGGCATATTGACAGAGATGGAAAGCTCAAAACTTTTTGGTATCGTGGTAGATCAAAATGGTCAATATGTTGATATATTTGGAAAAAATTTATTCACATTGTTATCAAAGGCTGATTTATCCACTCTTCTTCCTAATTTAGAAGAATCTTCATTCCAATCTATAAATAGTAAAGACGGATCCAAAAAATGGGAATGGTCAGAAACCATTAAAGAATTGAACAAAGATGAATACTTATTTAATGTTACTACCGAGGGTGAAATATATAATATCATTCAAGTTTTAACTGCGGTTGATAGTTCTTTAATTGATGATATCAATAATGGAAGATATGATACGATTAAACTTTATAATGTTATAGAAAAAGTTTTAGATACTAATACAATTGCTTCTTTTGTTCCTTCACTTATCAAAAAGGTTGTTGAAGATATTGAACCGATAGTTATTGATTCTGATAATTCTATTGATTTAAAAGAAATAAATCTTGATGTTTTTGAAAAGATGGACAAAGAAGAGAAAAAATCTGAAATTAAGAAATTATTGGATATCTATGATAAAAAAGATGAATTGACAAATGCGGTTTCTAATCTTTTTTCAATGAGTGATGATGATATTTTAAATCTCAAAGATACGCTTGATGATTTTGCTTCTTTAAAGATATTTAATACGCCAAAAGATGGAATTTATTATTCTTTATTCGATGAGAGTTACGCTTCATTATTTAATAGTTTAGGAGTTGATAAATTAGTAACTAATGTCGATGATAAAGTAAAAAGCAAAAAGGCGATGCTAATAGTAATTGCCGATATCGACAATTGGACAGGGAAAAATGGAGAAAATCAAAAGATAATTGATCTATTTACCTTAATAAATCATTTGAATATCGATGAATCTTCTTTAAATAACCCTTCTTCTTTAGAGCCATCTTCTATAAAAGAAATTTTGTATTCGTTTAATAATTCCGCACTTTTACATCGCGGTGTCAGCAAATTGATTCAGCAGGTATTTAAAGGGGTTGGAATAGAAAATTTAATTGCTGTAGAAGGAAAAATATATTATCCAATTAAATATTTTGTCCATTTGAAAACCTCAGATGAAGATTTGTCTTATTGGAAAAATGAAATCGATTATTTATTCAATTTGGTTGAAATTCTTTATGATGATATAAATAAGACTTATCTTGATACAAGTACTTTAGATTTTTCCTCCAATAATATTTCTGATATCATTGTTAATTTGGATCATATAGATTTATTAAAAGATAACAAAGAATATATAATCTATAATTTCTTAAAATCTTTCCCGGGTGTCCTCGATTATATCCGTGATGTTCAAGTGAGCTATGGAAATAGTAAAGCGGCTAGAATTAAAAAATTATTCTTCCCATTAGATCATTCTGATGAAGATTTGATTTTGCAGACTTCTTTGCTTTCTTCATTTATCGGCGACCTTTCTGACAATTTGAACAAATCATTTGATGATAAATCAAATCTTGTTTCCGATGAACTCGCTTATAGTTTTATAAGAAAAACCATGAAGGCCAATACTAAAAATAGTTCGGGTATATTGGAAGTTAGTTCGATTGATCGTTCTTTATTTGCTAGTGAACTCATCACCAATTTCTTATATAAAGGATTATTAGAAGCTGTTGATAATAGTTCTTATAGCGATAAAGAAACGATGAAAGAAAATATTAAAACTTTGATTTACGCTTATGATGAACTAGGCAATGAATATAAAAATATCAATGTTGTTGAAGCTAGAGGAATACAAGGTCTTTTAAAAATAGCTGCAATTGATTTTAATGATTTTGCTGCTTCAAGCAGTGCATTAATCGAAGCCTTTAAATATATGGGGCAAATCGATGATGATATTAATACATTAAAAGGAAGTACAATGAGCGAAGATGATGCAATGCTCATTTATACTCATAATAAGTATTATTCATCTAGCTTTGCAAATCGCAAGAATAATTCACAAATTGCATTGCTACTTGTTGAAATTTATCTTCCTGATACTGCAAAAACTTTTATTAATTACCTATATGATTATGATCCTAAATTTACTTATGAATATAAATTTGGAGATGAACAATTTGTATTTGGAGAATTTGCTAAGGCTCTTGAAAATTACTATTCAGCATAATTTTTAATATTTATGTAATACTAAGATTGGTGATAATATGAAATTTATTCCATTCTTAGTATTTTTTTGTTTAGCACAAATATCTTCTCCGAAAACGATATACAATCATTTTGTAACGGAAAAAAAGGAAGTAGCGCTGACTTTTGATGATGGTCCGTATAAAGAATCCACCGAAAAAGTATTGAATATACTTCGAAATGAGAATGTCAAAGCTACATTCTTTGTGTTAGGAGAAAGTGTTGAAAAAAATAAACCAACACTCAAAAAAATAGCTAGTGAAGGACATTCAATAGGTCTTCATAGTTTTTCACATCCTAATTTTCATAAGATGAGTTATAAAGAAATAAAAAATGAAATTATTAAAAATCAAGCGATTATTAAAGATACATTGGGTTATTCGCCAAAAATTATCAGGCCACCTTATGGAATTATTACCAATAATTTTTTAAATGTCAGCATAGATTTGGATTTAACTATTTATACATGGAGTGATGATAGCTTTGATTGGAAAAAAGGAAATTCTCCGCAAGATATTGTTGAAAACGTTTTAAAAAAAGTTAAACCAGGACAAATAATTTTAATGCATGATAAAAGTGCTAACTCAAGTAATTCTATAAAGGCTTTGCCTATAATTATAAAAAAATTAAAAAGCAAGGGATATTCTTTTGTAACATTATCAATAAGAAAATAAATCTATCTTTTAAAGAAAATAAAAGATATAATTATATTACAAGTTTTCTTGTGTAGAATTGAGGTTTTATGGCAGAAGAATGTAATAATGAATGCTCTGGTTGCCCTTCATCGGGCAATTGCAGCAAAGAAATAAAAAAATTATCAATGCAACCGGGATGTTCAGCTAAAAAGATAATTGGAATTGTCTCTGGTAAAGGAGGCGTTGGAAAAAGCTTTGTCACTGCTTATCTTGCTGTTCTTTTAGCAAGAAAAGGAAAAAAAGTTGGTATTTTAGATGGAGATATTACCGGTCCGAGTATTCCTTTTGCATATGGAATGAAAGATAAAGCTTTGGCTACTGAAAGCGCAATTTTACCCCGTGCTAGTAAAAAAGAAGGAATAAAAATTATTTCTAGCAATATGTTATTAGACAATGAAGAAGATCCGATTTGTTGGCGTGGACCGATGATAGGGTCTTTGGTACAACAGTTTTATACTGATGTATATTGGGAAGAACTAGACTATCTTTTAATAGATATGCCACCTGGAACATCAGATGTTGCTTTAACAGCATTTCAAAGTATGAGAATAGATTCTTTAGTTTTGGTTGCTACTCCGCAAAATCTTGTAAAAATGATCGTGGAAAAGGCAGCTAAAATGGCTAGTTTAATGAATATTAAAATCGGTGCAATTGTCACCAATATGAGCTATGTAATTTGCCCAGATTGCGGAAAAAGAATAAATATTTATGGCGATAGTAAAATCAATTCTCTTTCTGAAGAATATGATATACCAGTCAGTGTTGAAATTCCTTTTGATAGTCAACTGCGCAAGTTTGTCGATGAAGGAAATATTGAGAATTTAGATGTAAATTATCTTGATTCTTTAGCTGAATTTTATTTAAAGGATTAATTATGGATAAAAAGGAAGAATTTTTAACCATTTTTCGTGAACTTGAAGAAGAAATTGTAAAAATATCTGGCCTTGATGAAGGTTATGTTTCTTTTAATCGTGCATTAAATGAAATTCATTCAAAAAGACTTGATCCGATTATTGCCAGCGATGATGCTTATGAATTCTTAAAATCGGCTTTGGACTTACGAAATATACTTTCTCATAGAAATGATGTTGCAGAACCGACAGATATTTTTTTAGAAAGATTTAAAAAGCTTAGCAAAAATATTATTTATCCTAAAAAACTGATAGATATTGCAACAAAGGGAAAAAATCTTGTTATTGCTTATCCTGAAGATAAGGTTATTACGATTGTGAAAATGATGTCTTCCAATATGATTTCCCATGTTCCTGTTTATGATGAAGAAGGATTGTTTTTGGGAGTTTTTTCTCGAGTGAGTTTTTTTGAATTTTTTTCTAAAAATTCTAAAATTCAAATATGTGAAAACACAACAATTGCAGATATTATTGATTCTATCAATATCAACAATAACACCAATGAACTTTATCTTTTTGCATCAATTAATAATTATGTCATCGATTTTTACAACCATATGAATAAAACTAAAAAAGAAGATCGAAGATTGTCAGCTATTTTCTTGACAAAAAATGGTAAAAAAAGTGAGCCGCTTTTGGGAATAGTTACTCAGACAGATATATTGAAGATGATTTTAGAAGAAACGAACTGATATCGGATTAAAATTTAATTCTGGATGAAAAGTCCAGAATTTTTTTATAAAAAAAATTCGCTTTCGCGAACTTAATTTTTAAGAAATAATGGTGACCCAGGAGAGACTCGAACTCCCGGCCCACAGCTTAGAAGGCTGTTGCTCTATCCAGCTGAGCTACTGGGCCACGTGCTTATATACTTTAGACCATTATTGAAAAAAATTCAAGTGTTAATTTAATTTTGAATGAAATTTTTATATTATTTTTTATATAATATGATATTATATGTAGGAAACTAACTGAGGTAAAGAAATAAGTATTATGAAAAAAATTATAAAAGCATTGTTTACGATAGTTTGTTTAAGCACTTTGTCTTCATGCACATTGCGCTGGGATTTTTCGATTGCTAGTCCTAATACTTCAGTTTCTTCTCTTCCTACGTTAGAAAAAGAAACAGCTCAACAATCTCAATTCCAATCAATTGTTGGGGAAGGAACTGGGGTTCATTATATGCCATCTATTGGAAATCCGCATATTTTAGTAATTCCTGTTGATTTTTCAGACTATACATTCCAAAGATATGGGGTAACAAATGAGCAGGCTAAAGAAAGAATAAATGATGCTTTTTTCGGTGAAAGAAATGATGGTGATTTAGTCGATAGTTTACGTTCTTATTATCAAAAATCTTCTTATGGTAAATTGAATATTTCTGGAGTTGTTACCGATGTTGTTAGAACACCAAAATCTACAAGAGAATATTCATTGCTTTCTAGCAGTTCTGCTCGAATTGAAGCTATCGATAAAATTATTTCTACAACGTTGAACAATTATAATTCAATCACAGATTTTTCAGTATTTGATTCTGATAATGACAAGTATTTCGATGCAATATGGCTGGTATATAGCAAAGAATATGATCGTTCGGATTTTTTCTGGGCTTTTACAACATGGAGTAATTTACTGACTAGTTTTGATGGAATTAGAGTATCATCTTGGTCATGGGCTAGTTATGCTTTCTTTGATGAAGGAGGATATTCTAGTCATCCTGATGCTCATACGATAATACATGAAACTGGACATTTGATGGGACTAGATGATTATTATAATTATGACCGTGGAAATTGTGTCTATGATAGACCTGTTGGTGATTTGGATATGATGGATAACAATATCGGCGATCATATGGCATTTAGCAAGTATAATCTCGGATGGATTTCTCCAACTGAGGTTAAGCAATCCGGTAAATATGTTTTAAAACCATTTGAATCAAGTGGTGAAGCATATATTATTTGCTATCCTAACTATAATTATTCGGCAATGTGGGAATATTTCATTCTTGAGTATTACACTCCGACAGGATTAAATGAACTTGACTCAACAACTCCATATGATGGGGTACAAATGTATACTGCTTCTGGATTAAGAATCTATCATGTCGATGAAAAAATTGTTAAATATAATACATTGACAAGTAAAACATATGGCGGTGCTATAACAGATTTTTCAACATTGAAAAACAATGAATATTGGGTTGTTGAAAATAGCAATACACCTAGTTATTCCTACAATTCTGAAAATGTTAATATTCCATTGGTTAAATTGGTTTCTGCTAATTATTTTTATAATTATAAGGAATCTGCTAATAATGCATCATTATTCCGACTTGGTGATACTTTTGGTAATGGAGTTATTACCGATAAGTGGAATGATGGAACTGAAATAAATTTCAAAGTAAATGTCAGTGAATTATCAAGCGAACAAATTACTTTAGATATAAATTTTAATTGAGAGGTATTATGAAAAAATTAAAAATTATTCCTATATTATTTGCAACAGCTTTCTTGGCAGGATGCAATAATATAAATCCGAGTTCTTCTTCTATTTCTTCTCCTTCTTCTAATAGTTCTTCAGCAACAAGCGGTACTACTGCTTCTTCTAATGCTACATCAAACTCAACAACTGATTCTGCAACAAGTACATCATCTTCATCTTCGCCTAGTTCAATTTCTTCATCTTCTACATCTTCATCAACTCCTACAATTGAAGAAGGTGTTTCAAAATACTCACATTTCCAATCGATTTCAAATAAAAGCCGTCAAGCAGGTTTTTTACCTTCTTTAGGCAATCCTAACATTTTGGTTATTCCTGTTGATTTTTCAGATTATACATTTGTTGAAGCGGGAGCAAAGAGCAATGAAGCTGCTCGCGAAAGAATCGAAGATGCTTATTTTGGTGAAAGAAATGATGATGAATTGCACGAAAGCTTAAGAAGCTATTATAAAAAGAGTTCCTATGGTCAACTTGATATTACTGGTGTTGTTACTCCTGTAATACGTGCACCACGTACATATGCTTATTATAAATCTATTACCAATTCTAGTACTCAAACAGATTTGATTGATGGAATTATCCGTTTAGCTTTAAAAACCTTAGATAGCACTTATGATTATCACGATTTTGATACTAATGGTGATAATATCATCGATGCAATTTGGCTTGTATATTCAGGACCGATTGATAATGGCGGTAATAGTATGTTCTGGGCATTTACATATTGGTCTTATATGGAAGATAAATTCGATGGAGTTGACGTAAGTCCATATGCTTGGGCAGCTTATAAATTCTTTGATGAAGGTGGCTATACTGATCACCCAGATGCTCATACAACAATTCATGAAACAGGTCATTTGATGGGTCTTGATGATTATTATGACTATGATGGTTATCGCACTCCTGCTGGTGGATTAGATATGATGGATAATAATATCGGCGACCATATGGCATTCAATAAATATAATCTTGGTTGGGTTAAACCTGAAACCATTACTGAAAGTGGAACATATACATTAAAACCACTTACAAGCTCCACTGATTGTTTTATAATCGCTCCAAAAAGTTATAATGATTCTGAATTTTGGGAATATTACATTGTAGAATACTATAGACCAGATGGTTTGAATAAACTAGATGCTACAACAAAATATTCTAATTTAAAAATGTTTACTGTCAATGGATTAAGAGTATATCATGTCAATCAAAAGATGGGATATCTTGTCTATAATCAAAGAAAGAATTCCTATGTTTGGAATAATTCATATATAAGTGATCTTGATTCAGCTGATTTTGAATCAGAAGATAAATATCCATATATCATCAATAGTAATACTTCATCTTATTCTTACAATACTAAAAAAGATACAACCTTAGTCAACTTGATTTCTGCAGCTGGTCGAACTAACACTCAAGATGGTAAAAATTCTGATATATTTACTGAAGGAACCTCTTACGATAGCAAGAATTTAACTTGGGAAGATGGAGAAAGCATGAATTTTTCTTTCTCAGTTACTTCAGTTACTGATTATAGTTTGACATTTACATTTACTAAAAAATAATTATTTATAGGAAAATCTTAATAAATTTAAAGATAGGTTTATTAAGGTTTTCCTATTTTTTTTATGTTGAAAATGATATAATTTAAGACAATATGGAAAAGTCAGCTATTATATTTGAAAAAAATCGTGATTATATATATCATCTCCAGGATGATATATATGAAGTTAAAATACTAACAAAAAGAGATGATATTGAGTCTGTGGAATTTTTATATAATGATAAATATTTTAATAAAGATGGACATCTTTTAGTGCCTTCTACTTCTTTGATATTATTAAAAAAATATATTACCAATTATCATGATGTATTCATGGGAAGATTTTGTTTCACTGGAGTAGCAATGAGTTTTTATTTTCGTTTAAAAGATAAAAAGGGACAAGTAATAAACTATGGTGCTTATCACTTTTTCAATGATATTTTCAACGTGAATAATATGTTTGATGCTGTTCCTTATCTATTAAAAGCAGATACATTTAAATTTCCTAAATGGTCAGTTGGTGGAAAAATATATCAAATTTTTGTTGAAAGATTTGCCCCTACTAATGAGTATTCTAAAAATTGGTTTGAACCTACAAATTATTTTTCTAAGCTTAATGGAACTTTAAAAGGGATAACTAAAAATCTTGGGTATATAAAAAATCTAGGAATGGATGCTATTTATATGACACCGATATTTAAATCTCCAACTAATCATAAATATGATGTAGAAGATTACTATACTATCGATTCTAATTTTGGGAATAGAGATGATCTTTTACTTTTGGTAGAAAAAGCCCATGAACTTGATTTAAAAGTTATAATTGATTTAGTCTTTAATCATACTTCTACTAATTTTTTTGCTTTTCAGGATCTTTTATTGAATCAGGAAAAATCTCAATATAAAGATTGGTACATAGTTTCAGAATATCCTGTGAAAATTGAAGAAAATCCAAAGTACAAATGTTTTTCACGAGTTAAAGAAATGCCTAAATTAAATACTGCGAATGAAGAAGTACAGAATTATTTAATTGATGTAGCTTTAAATTATATTCAATATTTTAAAATTGATGGCATAAGAATGGATGTTGCCGATGAAATTGATTTGACCTTTTTAAGAAGACTTAGAAAAAAAGTAAAATCCTATAATGAAAATATAATGATTTATGGTGAAATATGGTTTGATTCTGCTTCTTATCTTCAGGGTGATATTTTTGATTCTGTGATGAATTATCAGTTTTATTCAAATGTGTTTTCTTTGATAAATCATGAAATAACCGCTGATGAATTCGGCGACAATATTGATATTATGTATTCTCGTGTTCATCTTGATGTTCAAAATGAATTGTTGAATTTAATTTCATCTCATGATACAGAAAGAGCCTGTTCCAGATTGAATTATAGATATGACTTATTGAAAATTGCTTTTTCCTTAATGTATTTGATGAAGGGATCATTGATGATTTATTACGGAGAAGAAAAATGTCTTGGTGGTTGTGGAAGTGAAGACAATAGAAGAGGAATGATTTTTAAAGAAAATGATGTTATCACACCACTAGTAAGAAATTTATCTGAAATTAAAGAGATTGCTTCTTTTAAAAGAGGTGATTATCATAGAATATTGCTTGAAAATAAAAATATATTGATGTTCGATAGATATGTAACTGATGAAAAGTATCGTGTTGTATTAAATATGGGAAATGATAATTTTGAGTTAGAAAACGAAGTATTTGACATTATTGATAAAACTAAAGTAAAAACTTTAAAACCGAATATGATAATTGCTTTTGAATTAAAATAAAAGCAAAAGCTTTATAATTAGGTTTTTAGTAGAATTTAAAGAAAAATTTTGTTAAAATTAAACATTGGAGGTAATTATGGATCCTTGGCGCGATAAACCTTTGGAAAAAAGACCAAAGAATGAAAGAAAATTTTCTTTGAAAGATCCGGTCGATAGAAGAATTTTTTTGCTTATCGGAAGTTTTGCCTTGGGATTATTAATTATTATAATTGTACTCCTCTGTGTATTTTTTATTAGATAGGAGAAAGATATGTTAACAATGCCTTTTAACCCCAAAGAAGCCAATAAATTGTTTAAAGATTTATTAAAAGAGATTAAGGAAAATCAAGTTATTGTCATTTATCGTCATACTCTTCCAGATTTTGATGCCTTGGGCACTCAAATGGGTTTAGTATATTGGATTAAGGATAATTTTCCTGAAAAAGAAGTTCATTATGTTGGGGAAGGACATGATAAATTCATTCCTTCATTATTTCCTCAACCTGAAGTATTAGAAAACAAATGGTATCAGGACCATGCTAAAAAGTTTTTGGCAATTGTTGTTGATACTGGCTCTTTAGAAAGAATTTCTGAAAATAATATTCAATTTGCTTCCAAAATTATTAAAATAGACCATCATCCTAATGTTGAACCTTATGGCAATATGAATATTGTTTATGATATGTTAGGATCTTGTGCTGAATTAGTTGCTTTATTCTGTGAAGTTTTTGCTAATAAATATATTGTTTCTAAACAGGCTGCAGAATATTTCTATATTGGTATTGTTGGAGATACAGGACGTTTTCAATATCACGATACCCGCGGTATGACTTTGCGTTTAGCCGCTGATTTGCTTGATACAGGAATTGATATCGATAGCATTTATTCTAGAATGTATTTAAGCACATTTAATTCGTTAGAATTTTTAAAATTTGTCTTAAATACATATAAAAGAACTGAAAGTGGAATTTGCTATTATGTTGTCAGCGCTCAAAATCAAAAAGATTTGGGAATATCGATGAATGAAGGAAAATTACATATCAATACTTTCCGAAACGTTCAGGGTGTTGAAATTTGCGTTTCAGTAACTGAAGATGAAGCAAAGGGAAACTGGAGAGTATCTTTAAGATCCACAAGAGTAAAAATCGGTGGTGTTGCAAGTCAATTTGAAGGTGGCGGACACGATTTTGCTTCTGGTTGCAAATTAGCAACTTTAGATGATTTACCAAAGCTTATCAATGCTTTGGAGAAAGCGATAGAAGAACAAAAAAATGTTGGAACTAAATAATATATCAATGCAATTTGGGGGTAGAACCCTTTTTAAAGATGTCAATATTACTTTTAATAAAAATGAATGCTACGGATTGATTGGCGCCAATGGTGCTGGTAAAAGTACATTGCTTAGAATTATTTCAGGCGATTTAGAACCTACTACTGGTTCAATTAGTTTGACTGGAGGTGAAAGACTTTCGGTCTTAAAACAAAATCACAATGCTTATAATGATAAAACAGTTTTAGAAACTGTTCTTATGGGCTATCCTGAATTAATAGAAATAAGAAATGAAAAAGATGCTATTTATGCTAAACCAGATTTTTCTGAAGAAGATGGTATAAAAGCCGGAGAATTAGAAGAAAAATTTGCTGCTATGGATGGTTGGAATGCTGAAAGCAATGCTAAAATTCTTTTGACTTCTTTAGGAGTTGAAGAAAGTCTTCATGATTTAGTAATGGCCGATGTCGATGCTAAAATTAAAGTTAAAGTCTTATTGGCTCAAGCTTTATTTGGCAATCCTGATATTTTAGTACTTGATGAACCTACTAATAATCTTGATGCTAAAGCTGCTATGTGGCTTGAAGATTTCTTAGCTGAATTTGAAAATACAATTATTGTAGTTAGCCATGACCGTTATTTTCTCAATAAAGTTTGCACAAGAATTCTTGATGTTGACTTTGGAAAAATAACTTCTTATGTCGGTAACTATGATTTCTTTTCTCAATCTTCTAAACTCATTCAAAAACAAATGAAAGATAGCAATATGAAGAAAGAACAACGAATAAAAGAATTGGAAGATTTCATTCGTCGTTTTGGTGCTAATGCTTCTAAATCAAAACAAGCTACTTCGCGTAAAAAATTGTTAGAAAAAATTACTTTAGATGATATTATTCCTTCATCGAGAAGATCTCCATTTATTGATTTCCGTTTTGAAAGAGATTTAGGAAATGATGTTCTTGAGGTTCATGATTTAACGGTTAATGGATTATTTAAAAATTTAAATTTCATTATGAGAAGAGGCGATAAAATTGCTTTTATTGCTAATAACTCAAATGTAACCACAGCTTTATTTGATGTACTTGCAGGAAAAAGAACTCCTGATTCCGGTTCATTTAAATATGGAATAACTATTACACCTATGTATTTTCCAGCGGATTTAAAGGAATATGAAGGTTTGGATATGAGTTTAGTTGATTATTTAAGACCTTTTTCATCTGATCCTTTGGAATCATATATCAGGGGATTTTTAGGAAGAATGCTTTTCACTGGAGAAGAAAGCTTAAAACCTGTTAAAGTTCTTTCTGGTGGTGAAAAGGTTCGCTTAAAATTGACTGAAATGATGATGAAGCCAGGCAATTTAGCAATATTTGATGATCCAACTAATCATCTTGATCTTGAATCTATCGATTCATTAAATACAGCTCTTACCAGTTATCGTGGTGTAATTCTTTTTACTTCACATGACCATCAATTATTACAATCTGTTGCTAATCGTATTATTTATATTAAGAGTGAAGATGAAGTTATTGATAAGATGACAACTTATAATGACTTCTTTGGACTTGACTAATTGATTTTACTATTTAAAAGATTGAAAACCTCATCTTTATCGATGAGGTTTTTTTGTTTCTCATCAACGACATTTCCTTCTTTTATAAATACTAAAAGAGGAGTGTGATCGATAGGATAATAAAAAATACTTGAATCAATTGAAGTGTATTCGTTTAATTCAATTTCATAGATAAGCTTATTTTTTTCTTTAATGTAATCATTTAAAATTGATTTTACTTTAAGGCAATTTAAACATGTTGATAAAGAGATAAGAATTATAAAATCTTTTTTTTCGTTAATATTTTTTTCAAAATAATCATGATTTATTTTTAAAACTTCTTGTCTATTATCAGCTGTTTCTATGTTAAGTTTATTATTTGAACATCCAGTTAAAAATAAAATAATTGGTAAAATAAGTAACTTTTTTTTCATTGCTATTATTATAAATAAAACTATAAAAAAAGCAACCGAATTTATATTACAGTAAATAGATAAAATATTATATGCAGTTTATTCCTTCCCAAGATTTGATTCGACCCTCATTAACTAAAATATGACAAATACCTTTCTTTTCTTTGACAGTAACTAATCCTCTGATATTAAAAAGTATTGTACTATTAAGATTAGCTTTGGTTGCTATTTCCAAAACATTTTTTAATCTTTGATAACTATCATCTAAAGATAAGTCGACATAATACTGGTGTAAATCCACTATATCGTCATGTTTATGCAAGTTATAATGATACTATAAGTTTGAATAAAGGTAATCCTTCAAAATTAGCATATGATTTATTATTAAGAAATATTGGTACAATTACATTAAGATTTAAATTTGATGAATTGAATGATGCTGATTCTAAAAGAGTAATCTTATATTCTGGTGATGAAAAAAGCCAAAAATTTAAAATATATTTAGATTCAAAGAATAATCTATATTTAGAAGAAAGCAATAGCGTTCCATATAAAATTGCTACTATTTCACCAGAAGTATGGCATTTCTTATCATTAAGATATAGTGGTTCTAATGTTATAGTAAATATTGATAAAATAGCATATAGCTTATCATTAACGAATATTAATTTAAATAATATTTATACATATATTGGCTGCTCTATTAATTCATCTTTAAAACCGATAGAACATTTAAATGGCTGTATTGAAATGCTTGCATTTAAAGACAGTTTTGCAACCGATGATGAGATTAAAAATATCAGAGATAATGGAGAATCATTTTCTGTTAGAACTTATTACGATGAAATTGGTAGAACATCAATTAAGAAAATTCATTCTAAAGATAATACGCTAAGTAAGAAAATTACTTATGCAAAGAAAAATGGATTGACTTCAACAAAGATTTCATCAGAAGAATCTTATTCAGAGGAAATAATTAGATATGAATATGATGAGGTTGGAAATATCCAAAATATAGAAATAGAAGATAGCAAAGGGAATATTGATAATAGAGACTATATTTATGATGGATTATCCAGATTAAAAACTTCAAATATTAATGGAAAAATTAATACTTATGAATATGATTCAAATAACAATATAAAAAAGAAAAATGGTATTGAATATAAATATGAAGGATTATTAAAAGATCAATTAACCAGTAGAACTGATGGTACAACAATAACATATGATACTAAAGGATTTATTGGTAATCCATTAACAATTTATAAACCAAAACAAAAATTAGATTTAATTTGGAATGGTAGAAGATTAGTAAGTATAAAAGATACTATTTTAAAAAATGTATTAAATTTTGAATACAATGCAAGCGGTATTAGAACTATTAAAGAAGTAGAAGATAAATATAAGGAAGATTATTTCTTAGATGGAAATAGGATTACTGTTTTAAAGAGAACTACAAAAGATGGTGTAAAAGTATTAAATTTTGTATATGATGAAACACAAACTCTTGTAGGATTTACTTATAACGGAAATGAATATTTCTATGATAGAACTGTTACTGGTGAAATTAGACATATTATTGATAAAAATGGTCATGTCTATGTATCTTATGAATATGATGATTGGGGCATGCCAACATATAAATCTGATAATTCTGCTATTGGTAATGAACTATTAGAATTGAATCCATTTATGTTTAAAGGGTACTTTTATGATAAAGAAATCAAGATGTACTACTTAAAAGCTAGATATTATGATCCTGATCTAGGAAGATTTATTAATGCAGATGCTGAAGTTGGTTCTGTTGGAGAAACAATGGGGATGAACTTATTTGCATATTGCAAATGTAATCCGATTTGTTATTCTGATGAAAATGGTAATTGGTTTAGCTGGGCAACAAAAGTATGTATTGGTTTAGCAGTAATTGCTGTATGTGCTATTTTTGCTGCTGTTTGTATAGCAACAGGAGGAACTGCTGCTTGTGTTGCAACTACTATGTTAGGTGGAGCTATTAAGGGAGCTTTAATTGGTACTATATCAGGAGCAATAACTGGAGCCATTATGGGAGCAGTTACTGAAGGAATTAAAACAGGAACCTGGGAAGTTGCTTGGAAAGGTGCAATCCAAGGTGCCATTGAAGGAGCAGCTGATGGCTTCATGTGGGGAGCAATTGGGGGGGAGCTATCTCAGGAGGTTTAAATTCTAAATTCTGTTTTGTTGCTGGTACACTAGTAATGACAAAACAAGGATTAAAAGCCATTGAAGAAATTCAAATTGGAGATCAGGTATTATCTTATAATGACAATTTAGAAATATTTGAATATAAGGATGTTGTAGAAGTTTATAGAAATGAAACAACAGAATTGTGTCATATTAATACTGAAAACGAAGAAATTACATGCACTCCAAGTCATAGTATTTTAACAGATTCTGGATGGAAGTTAGCTAGTGAATTAACTACTAATGATAAGGTAAAAACATCAAATAGATTTGTACAAATAAAGTCTATAGAAATAGAACAATTGAATGAAAAAACCGAAGTTTACAATTTAAATGTTTTAGGTTATCAGCAATGAACTAATTATTGTTCATAACGCTTGTAATCCAAATGGTAGAAAAGGCTATCAAGCTCACCAAGATAAAATTCATGAAATTTCTGATGTGCTATCTAAAAATACAAATGGCTTAGATGTAGTAATAAAATTTTATGTTAAAACTCTTAATGGATTAAAAAATGTAAGATTTGTTGATGTCGGTTTAGCCAAAAATGAAGAATTGATTAAAGGCTTTCAAATTGGTGTTTCAAATAAATCAGGTATCCCTGTTATTAGAGAAAGAAGAGCTTTAAAAGATATTGCTGAAGCTCTTGGTGAGGGAATCGTAGAATTTATAAAATATAAATAGGAGTATATATAATGCAAGTTTATTTTTATACAAACAAAGAAAAATTTATTGAATTGTTTGAATGGATAAAAAAGGAATTACCAAATATCAGATATTTTGATAATACTAAAAATTGTTTATTAGATGAAACTGAAATATATAATGGAGAGCCTGGATATTCAAAGCATATTTTTTTGACAGATGAGTATTCAACTTTGTATAGTAAAGTTCGTGATAATAATAGTTACGATTTTCCTGAAGAAAAATATCCTTTAATTTTTCAAAATGGCATTGAATTATTATTAGGATATTCTGAAAACAAAATATATAATTTTGATTTTACAAATTATAATCCATATGATAAAGCTAATCATGAAAAATTTTATAGATGCAAATTTTATGGCGATTCATATTATTTAGGAAACAATGAACTTTACGTTAAAATGTATCAAAAAATATGTAGAAAAATTAGAAAAAATTCTACTAAAATTAATGGTAAATATTATGGTTTCTATTGGTTGTATGGTAAATTAAAATAGTTGAAATAAGAGGCTGTTAAGGAACTAAATTGTTACTTACAGCTTCTTTTTTGTGGTTATTATATTTATAAATTTTATATAACAATTACTTTTATAACTTAGATTGTCATTTTTGCTTTATAGGAAAATAAACTTTGTAAGATTTGTTCATTTAAAGTCTTATAATTTTCTTGAATTTTAACCAATTAATTTTTTGATAACAATCATTATAAAAAATAATATTCATACAATTAATAAGGTGGATATTATGAAATTTTACTTTATTGGAATTAAAGGGTCGGGAATGTCAAGTTTAGCCAGTTTGTTAAAACAAGATGGAAATGAAGTTATTGGTAAAGATGTTGAAAAATATATTTATACTCAAAAAGAACTTCAAAAAAAGGGAATACCAGTATTATCTTTAGAAGATAGATCTTATTTGAATGGTAATTATTATGTCGTTGTTGGGCATGATTTTTATAAAGAAGAGTTAGTAAATGAATTGAAAAATCATAATATTGATTTTTCTGAATATAACGAATTTATATCAAATTATTTAAAAAATAATTTGATTTGTATTACGGGAACAAATGGGAAGACTACTTTGACAGGAATGTTGGCAAAAGGGAGTAAAAATGCTTCGTTTTTAAGAGGTGATGGGGTATCTTTTCGTGCGAAAAAGGAAAAATATTTTTTTCTTGAGGCCTGTGAATATAAAGAACATTTTTTAAAATATAAGCCGAATTTTGCTATAATAACTAACATTACCTATGATCATGTGGATTATTTTAAAACTAAAGAAGAATATGATAGTGCATTTATAAAATTTGCTTCAAAAGCTGATAAAGTTTTAGTAAATTATCAATATAAAGATATAATTGATAATGAAAATACATATACATATGGTTTAGATAAACGAGCTGATTTTTATGCTAAAGACTATGAGACAACTCCATTTGGTATAAAAGGAGTTGTTTATTATAAAGGATTGAAATTAATTGATTTTAATTTTAAAAATATATTTGGAGAACATTTGATTGAAGATGTTGTTGCAACATTTGCTTACTATTATTTGCAACAAGAAGATTTACAAATTGTTAAAAGAAATCTTGAATCTTTTTCTATGCCGAATAAAAGATTTAATATTACAAATTTAAAAAATATAGCAATAATCAATGATTATGCTCATCAACCAGAACAGATAAATGCTGATTTTAAGACAATTAATAAAATGTATAAGAATTATATTAAAGTTGCTTTATTTAGACCAGATAGAATTTCTAGAATTAAATACTTTTATAATTATTTTATAAATTCTTTAAATCAATTTGATGAAGTATATTTAGTTGATGATGAAAAAAACACTTTCAAAGTAATTCTTGAAAGTATGTGTGATAAAAAAATAAAAATGTATAACAAACAAAATTTCAAGATATACAAAAATAAAAAATGTGTATATTGTTTCATGTCAAGCAAAAATATGGACTTTATAATTAAAGATTTAAAAAAGGCAATATCATAAAAATAAATTTTTTTGATATTTCGATTTTATGAAATTTATTTGCTTTGGAATTGTGAAATATAGATGTTTTTGTTTTGATATTATTTAAAATTAATTTATTTTTAAGTTATAAACTATATTTTTTAATTTAAAGGAATTTAAAAGAGCCGATAAAATTTAATCGGCTCTTATTTTTTATAGTGTAGGCATTCTTTTTTAAAGTAAATGAAGAGTGGAAATTACATCGCGGGCAATCATAACTTCTTCATCTGTTGGGATAACAGCGACAGGAATTGCACTATCTTTGGTAGAAATAATTCCTTCTTTTCCTTTGACAGTATTTTTGTTAGCTTCATCATCAATTTTAACTTTTAAAGCTTCGGTAATATTATCGATAACTGCTTTTCTATATAAAGGAGCATTTTCACCAATTCCAGCGGAGAAGACTAATAAGTCAACATGTCCAAGTCTTATATAATAAGAACCGATGAAATCTGCAATTCTTCTTGCCCACATTTTAACAGCTAAAACACAACGTTCTTCACCTTTATAGTAGCCTTCTTCAATATCTCTTGTATCATTGCTGATTCCTGAGATTCCTAATAATCCGGATTTGAAATTGAATTCGTTATATATTTCTTGAACTGATTTTCCGGTTTGTGTGCATAAAAATTCCATAACGGATGGATCCATATCACCAGTTCTAGTTCCCATCATAACACCGCCTAATGGAGTTAATCCCATAGTTGTAGCTATGCATTTACCATCTTTAATAGCAGCTAAGGATGCACCGCTACCAAGATGTAAAGTGATGATATTATAATGTTCTTTGTCCTTAAGATATTTTTCTTTAGCGGTTACTGATAAATATTTATGAGAAGTACCATGAGCACCATAGCGACGAACAGCATATTTTTCATAATATTCATATGGAATAGGGTATAGATAATCTTCAGGTTCCATAGTTTGATGGAAAGCTGTATCAAAGACTGCAACATTTCCAACGTTTGGCAAAGCATTTTTAAATGCGTGGAAAGCGACAAGATGAGCACCATTATGAAGAGGAGCAAGAGGAATTAATTCTTTTACACGATCTTCAGTATATTGATTGAATTCAGCAGAACAAGAGAAATATTTACCACCTTGAACTACACGATGACCAATACCTTTAATTTCTTCTAATGAAGAGATAATTTTTTCATCTATTAAAGCTTTTAATAAAAGATCAACTGCTGTAGCATGGTCAAGAATTGGAAGAACTTCTTTTCTTTCGGTTCCATCTAATTTTTTTATGCGGAAAATTCCATCTTCATGGCAGATTCTTTCAGCGATGCCAGATGTAATTACCTTTTCTTCCGGCATTTCATAGAGTTTGAATTTAAGTGATGAACTACCGGCATTAACACTCATTATTTTCATTTAATAATCTCCCTTAACAAGTTTAATTTTAGTCTTTTTTTAATTTTATTGCAACGAAGTTAATAAACTTAATTGAAAATAGAAAAAATAAATACATAAATCAAAAAATAATTAGCAATATCAAATGAAATATTGACTAAAAACTCGGGGGGGGGAAAAAATAGAAAAAAGAAAAGTTTTATGAGATTTATTGAAAATAATGCTTTGCAAACCGAAGAAAAAATAGTAATTAATATTGTTACCCATCCTGCCAAATTGGTTTATATTTGGATATTAGGAATATTAGGAATTTGGCTTTTTTTAATTCCGACAATTTTGCGATAATAAAAACAATTGAATATAAGAATAAAGAATATGTGATTACCAACAAAAGAGTAATTGCAAAATATGGAAAAAGAAAAGTTTATTATGAAGCAATCAATTTGGATAAAATAATAGATGTTTCAGTTTATATAGGTTCATTTGGAAAATTATATGGTTATGGTGATGTATTAATTCAAAGTATGAATAACAATCATCTCAGTTTAATTGGTATTAAAAACTCGGATGAAGTAAAAAATAACATACTTCTTTTAAAAAAATATACAGAAATAGATTTTGTATGTGGGCAGGAAATGTGCCCACTTTTTATTTACCATTTTTTACTAAAATTTTTAGTAAAAATTTAAAATCAATTTAATAAAAGAAATACAACAATTTTTAATTAAATCGTATTGATAGCGCTTACATGAGTATTTATAATATTTTTGTAAAGTTACTAAAACGTTTTATTAAAACGATAAAGGAGAACTATATGGCAGGATTAAAATTAAACCACATATACAAAGTTTATGAAAATGGTACTAAGGCTGTATCTGACTTTAATATGGAAATCAAAGATAAAGAATTTATTGTTTTTGTCGGTCCATCAGGATGTGGTAAATCAACAACTTTAAGAATGATTGCTGGTCTTGAAGATATTACTGCGGGAGATTTATTTATTGATGATAAGCTTGTCAATGATTTAGAGCCTAAAGATCGAAAAGTTACTATGGTTTTCCAAAATTATGCTCTTTATCCTCATATGACAGTCTATGAAAATATGTCGTATGGATTAAAGATTGCAAAAGTTAATAAAGCTGAAATCGATAGAAGAGTCCATGAAGCGGCGAAAATTCTAGATATTGAAGAATATCTTCAAAAAAAACCAAAGGAAATGTCTGGTGGTCAAAGACAAAGAGTAGCTTTAGGAAGAGCGATAGTTAGAAATCCAAAGGTCTTTTTGCTCGATGAACCTTTATCAAATCTTGACGCTAAACTTCGTGCGACTATGAGAACAGAAATTTCTAAACTTCATAATAGACTTCAGACAACTTTTATCTATGTTACACATGACCAAACGGAAGCTATGACTATGGGTACTAGAATTGTTGTTATGAAAAAAGGTCTTATTCAACAGATTGATACACCAAAAAATTTATATACTTATCCTATCAATAAATTTGTTGCAGGTTTTATTGGAACTCCACAGATGAATTTCTTTGAAGGCAATATTAAATTGATCGATGGAGAATTCAAATTGAGCTTTTCCAATAACACTTTGATAATTCCATCTACAACTGTTGAAAAAATGGATGCTAAATATTTTGATGGAAGAAAAATAACAATGGGTATTCGCTCTGAAGACCTTTATTATGATGATAAATTAGTTGAAAATAACCCTCAGCTTTCAATAAAAGTCAAAGCTCAAGTTATCGAAGAATTAGGGGCTGAAACTTTGGTCAATGCTAACGTAATTGGAACAGCAGATAATATAATATTTAAAACAAAAAATACTTCAACAATTGTTGCTGATCAAGAAGTTAGTATTTATGTGGATCCTACAAAATTACATTTCTTTGATTTAGAAAATGAAAATACATTGCTTCCGCGCATTCCTAAATATCGGCACTTTAATTTCAAAGTGGAAGATGGCGCAATAAATTTGTTTGATCAAAAATATGTTTTGCCACCATATTTTAAAAATATTTTAAAAGAGAATAATATATATGAATTTAAAATTCCAACAGAAGCTATTGTTAAAGGCGATAGTTACAAAGGAATTATAGAAAAATGTGAACAGATAGATGATAAGTATTTAGCTCATATTAAAATTAACAATTATCTTATCTTTGCAATATTGGATGAAGAAATATCCGAAGGAAGTGAATTTGATTTCGATGTAAATTCTCATTTAATTCAAGTAAGGGAAGATGGTGAAGTTTTGATAAATTCAATTCCTGATATAAATAAGGTCTTAGGAAAGTTGTTCAGAATTAAAGATGAAATAATCTATACTGCTAAAAACGGTAAAGAAAAGAAGAAAAAAGTAACAGGATTCAAATATAAAATTGGCGATTATCTTATCGATGTCGATAAAGCCATTTATGAAAAGACTCTTGCGGTATTAGTAAAAAAATTCGAACTTCATGATATTGAATATAGTTTTTCTTCTAATGTTGATGCTTTGACAAAAGATCAGGGAATTACAGTTAAGTTTTTAAAACTTATGGATTATGGAAAAGAAAAATTTGCTCAATTTGTAATTCCTAATGAAAATAATTTCGATAATAAATTCATAATCAAAGTTTCGGATGATTTCAATGAAAAAGAAGATTATAAATTGAAGTTGAAATATGAAGACTTAGGTGCTCGTGATACTCATTTTGATATCAATTTAAAGTAGGTGAAATATGAAAAAAAGAACTACGATAAAAGATATCGCTTCGGCAGCTGGTGTCTCGATTACAACAGTTTCCTTGATTTTCAATAATAAAGCAGGGTGTATTCCTAATGAAACTATTGAAAGGGTGAAAAGAATAGCCAAAGAACAAGGTTATCAACCTAATGTTATCGCCTCGAGTTTAAAAACCAAGAAAACCAAAACTATCGGTTATGTAATGCCGAGTATCGAGAATGCCTTCTTTGCTGAAATAGCACAAAATGTTGAAAAAATAATTGAATCATATGGATACAATATTATAATTTGCAGTTCAAATGATAAATTTGAAAAAGATTATAGTTCTATAAGTGATTTAGCTTCAAGAATGATCGATTTTCTTATTTATTGTCCAAGCAGTGAATCTCTTACTGATGGCAATCTTCTTAAAATCAATGAACTTTTAGCAAGAATCAATATTCCTTATGTTGTAGTCGATCGACAACTAGAAGGAGATATAAAAAGTAAAGTTGTATGCGATGACCATCAGGGTGGGATGATTGCTACTCAATATCTTATTGATAATGGTCATAAGTGCATCGGTTGCATTACTGGTCCTATTGAAACATCATCAGCGAGAAATCGTTACCTTGGTTATGTTGATTGTCTAAAAAATAATCATATTGCCTATGATGAAAAACTTGTTAAAAGAGGAAACTTTGATTTCCAAACAGGATATGAAGAAACTAAAAAACTGCTTGATGAAAAAATAACTGCCATCTTTGCTTGTAATGATATGATGGCATACGGAGCTATTAAAGCTATAAAAGAAGCAGGAAAAAATATTCCGGAAGATATTTCATTAATTGGCTATGATGATTTGATTTATTCAGAACTGCTTGATGTTCCATTAACAACAATTCATCAAGATATTAAAGGAATAGCGAAAGTAATTGGTGAAAATATCATCAATGTCTTAGAAAAGGAAAATGAAGAGGTCATTTTCCAAGTTATTCCTTCTAGTTTAGTCGAAAGAGATAGTGTAGCAAAAAGGAAGGAGGCTTAAATGAAGAAAGAATTAGATAGTATTAAGTTTCCAAAAAGAAAAAGCAAAAGATGGAAACCATCGGAAATACAACTATTTTTAATGGCGATGCTTGGAATAATCTTCATTTTCATATTTGCTTACCTTCCGATGTTCGGCATAATATTGGCTTTTAAAGATGGGGATGGATATCTTTCAATCACTAAAGCTATAACTGATGCTCCTTGGTGTGGATTTGATAATTTTATCAATTTTTTCACGGATCCGGATTTCAAAAATGTAATGCTGAATACAATCGGTTTAAATTTATTGCAGCTTTTAATCAATTTTCCAGCTCCTATTATCTTTGCAATAATGCTAAGTGAAATAAGATCGAAGAAATTCCGCAAATTTATTCAGACAATAACATATTTTCCGTATTTCCTTTCCTGGGTAGTTTTCGGAGGTATTATATTAGTTCTTCTCGATACCAATGGAGTAATAAATACAGTTTTGAAAAATCTGCATCTTATTACAGAATCTATTAATTTTGGTGAAGCTCAGTATTTCTGGGGAACTATTATAATTACCTCCATCATTAAAGGTCTAGGATGGGGAGCGATTATCTATATTGCTGCTATCGCAGGAATTGATCCGCAATTATATGAAGCAGCGCGTATGGATGGGGCTAATAGATGGCATCGAATTATCCACATAACCATTCCTTCTATAGCTCCGACCATTGTCTTATTCTTTATACTTTCTCTATCTGGAATTTTGAACAATGGCTTTGATCATATTTGGACATTCCAAAATCAAATAAATCTTGATACATCAGAAGTGTTGGATACCTTCATCTATAAAAATGGTATTATTCATCAACAATATTCCTATACCACTGCAGTAGGTGTTTTTAAATCAGTTATTGCAATTATTCTACTTGTTGTCGGCAATAAAATCTGTAAAAAAGTTACTGGAAATGGGGTGATTTAAATGGCACGCGATTTCAATGCGATGAAGATGAAAGGAACGGATGGTAAAAAAAGTAAAAAAACTTGGTTTGATTATTTCAATATAATAACATTATTTCTTTTCGCTCTTATCTGTCTTTATCCGATGATTTATGTTCTTGCTTGTTCGTTTGCGACGGATAGTGACTATATTAAAGGAAACATTTATTTTTGGCCACATGATGTAACAATTCAAAACTATCTCACTGTTTTTAAAGATTCACGTCTTTGGAAAAGCTATGGCATAACTTTGGCGAGAACGATAATTGGAACAGTTTCTGCCTTACTTTTTACCGCAGTAGTTGGTTATGCTATGTCGAGAACAAATCTTCGTGGTAGAAGTATATTTTATAAAATATTTATCTTCACAATGTTTTTTTCCGGAGGAACGGTTCCTTATTATTTAATAATCGTTTCTTTGAAATTGTTCAACAATTTCTTGGTATATATAATTCCTTCATTATTCTCAGTTTATAACATGTTGGTCTTTTCAAATTTCTTTAGAGGAATTCCAGAAGAAATCAGGGAATCTGCTGTTATGGATGGGGCAAGTGAATTTAAAATTTTTACTTCAATAATTCTTCCTCTATCGATGCCAGTTGTCTCGACTGTTGGTCTATGGATAGCAGTAGGACATTGGAACTCATTTTATGACACAATGCTTTATACAACAGATACAAATCTTTGGACTTTACAATATTATTTGATGAAAGTAATCAAAGAGTCTTCCGGTAGTTTCATCGCTGGTATGCCGGCGGAAATGATCGGAAATATCTCAGCGGAAACTGTATCTTTTGCCGCTATTGTCATCTCGGTAATTCCTATCTTGGTAGTTTATCCTTTAATCTTCAAGATGTTGACAAAAGGGGTTGTAATTGGCTCTTTAAAAGGATAGAAAGTGAAAGAAAAAATGAAAACTAAAACTTTGAGTGCAGCTCTATTAGCTTTAATGCTTGTTACAAGCTGTAATTCCAATACTTCTTCAAGCGGAAGTGGAAATAGTTCTACTGGAGGTCAACAAGGAAGTACGAGTTCTTCAAAAAATAATAATTATGCTGATGTAACTTTTCCAGATTTTCCATCTACTCCGGAAGGTGTAGATTCATGGACTACTGATAATGAAGAAACAACGATTACCTGGTATGTAAATGATGCTTCGTTTACTTGGTCAACTTATGGGGATGATCGTGTATCACAATTAATTAAGGAAAAAACAGGGATAACAATTAATTTCATCTCTCCTGTAACCGATGATGGTGCAATGCTTTCCAATATGATTGCTGGCAATAGCTTACCAGATTTAATTTCAGTTCAAAGCTGGTACCAACAATGCACACAGCTTGCTATGCAAGGATATGTTTATCCGATGAATGATCTTATCGATAAATGGGCACCTTCTATGAAAACCCGTCTTCAGGAAGATGTTTTCAATTGGTTTTCATTAGGAAATGACAAAACATATGGCTTCCCTAATTTTGCTTATTCTAGCTCTTATGTTGATAAAGATGAAAAAATGCAACCTAATGGTGGAATATTAGTTAGGGAAGATTGGTATAAAGAAGCGACCGCCGCTATTGGCAGCGATATGACTTCACCTTCTTCTTTTATTGAAGGATGTAAATATATAAAAAATAAATATGATAAATCAATACCTATTCAAATGGATGTCTTTGATACTGAAGGCAATGATTCTGTCAAATGGCTCTCACAATATTTTTCTACCCCATTTGAAGATGAAAATGGAAATTATATTTACAATATCGAACATGAAAATTATCAAGAAACTTTAAAATTTTTAAATGATTGTTATCAAGAAAAATTGATAGATGATTCTAATTTTTCGGCCAATGCTTCCCAGATTAAAACAAAAATAGCACAAGGGAATGTCTTTGTTTCTATGGTTACTCCACAAGACTATTCTCAAGGTTTTATTTCTGCTTATAATTCAGATATTAAATATGTTCCATTGGTTTTAAGAAATTCTAAAGGTGATGATCCAATATTGCAAGATATTCGAGGAATGGGATATCTATTTACAATGGTTCCGACAAAATGTAAAAGACCTGATAAAGTTATAAAACTTCTGGATTTCTTATATTCTGAAGAAGGGCAAAGATTAGTCGCTTTTGGTGAAGAAAATGTCACCTGGAAATGGAAAGATGAAACCCATACTGAAGTAGAATGGACCGACCAATATTTAACTGATTCTAAAAATGATAATACTGCAAAATATGGTTTGTACCAGATGACGTTATTGATGAATTTAGCTTATATAAATAAGATCAGACCGATGAACGGAAGAAAAGAAGTTGATATCTACATCGATAATTTGCAAAAACCATTATCTCCATATTCTTATGATTATACTGCTAGTTTCTTAAAAGATGATGCCAGCGTTGAAAATTATAATGATATTACGACAAATGAAAATAGAGCAACACAAAGATGGGCACAATATCTTCCAAGAATTATTAGAAGTAAAAATAATGAAGGTGCTATGAATGAATATCAAACAGCTATAGATTATCTTTATAAAAGATATGATTTAGCAAAAGTTAAAGAATTCAATGCTGTTGGATATAAAAGAGCTTTAGAAGCTTTAGGCATTTCTAAAGCTTGGCCTACTCATTTAGATGGTTATAAATCTCCAGTCACTGGTCCAAATGGTGATTTCTCTTATTGGAAAGGAGCAACTCATGAATAAGATAATTCTCGATACTGATATCGGAGATGATATCGATGATGCTTTTGCTCTTTCAATTCTATTAAACGAAAAAAATGCTGATTTATTAGGTGTGACAACTGTTTTTAGAAATTCATATAAAAGAGCAAAGATGGCTAGTTATCTTATTAAAACATTTGGTAAAGATGTTAAGGTCTATGCTGGATGTGACGAACCTCTTATCGCAAAAGTTGAAACTTTGCTTTCGCCTGAAATTAAGGCAAAGGAAAAATTAGACGAAAATGGAAAATATTTAATTCCTCAATATTCTAAAGAAATGGATGAAGGAGTAGTTGAAAAACAACATGCGGTTGATTTCATAATTGAGCAAGTTCATAAATATCCTAATGAAATAACTCTCGTTGGAATCGGTCCTCTGACAAATATCGCCTTAGCTATTAGAAAAGATCCTTCGATTTGTTCTCTTTTAAAAGAAATTAGAATTATGGGTGGAGATCCAACTAATGTAAATTGCAAGGAATGGAATATATTCTGTGATCCAGAAGCAGCCAGAATAGTATATGAAGCAGATGTTCCTTTATATGCTGTCGGTTTAAATGTTACGATGCAAGTTAAGCTTTTGGCAGAATATCGTGAAAAATTAAAACAAGTCGATGGAAAAAGATTTTCTTTATTATCAGATATGATGGCAAAATGGTTTAAACATTATGAATTCAGCGTTCCTGTTATGCATGACCCTTTAGCGGTAACAACCATATTCAAAGATGTCTGTAAATTCAAAGAAGATAATGTATTTATCGGCTTGGAAAATAATGAAAGAGCTGTAACTCTTATCGATGATCACGGAAAGAAAATACATTATGCTGAATCTGTCGATGTTAAAGAATTTTTTGAATATTTTTTAGAAACAGTTTTTAAAATTTAAAAGGAGATTAAAATGAAAGCTAAAATATCTGTTCTACCAGCTTCAATTTTGCTTTTCTCTTTAATGTATCTACCGATGAAAGAAGCAAATTCGAATTCAAAGTTTACTTCTACTTTAGAGGGAGGAGTGACAGTGTCTTATGTTACTGCTCCACAAAATCTTACTTCTGCTTTAAAAATAACTCCTAATGTCAGCCAAGATTTTAGTGGTGATGGCTTGGCATTTAGAATAAAAAATAACATCTTAGATGGTGGTGGCTCTCCAATGTTTTTATATATAAATGAAACGGATTCCGATAGAGTTGCTGCTAAACCTGGTGAAAGTTATTATCTTTATTCTCTTGATGGCGCTGAAAATCAAGTTGCTTTTAGAAATGGTGATAATGCAATAGTATTGCCTGCAAGTTTTGATGGCTATATCTATGTTCCATATTCAGGAATGCAAATTCTTGATGGATATGGAAATGGCAATAAAACAATGAATTATTCCAGTATATATGCTATCTATCTTGAAGTTAACACTTATTATGATGCTTTTTCTAATTTTTCTATCGGTGGAGTTGAAATATTAAAAGATGGAAAATCTCAAATGGTATTGGATCCTTCTAAACTCAATGATTTGACATATGCAAATTATTATTCAAAAGATTACAATGGCGAATATATAAATATTTCTCATAAGAGCGTTGGAAGTGGAGAAGTGAGCTCTGATATAGATTTCGATAAACTATCCTTATCGAAAAACTTAGATAAAGGATTACAACTTTCTTATAAAGGTGCTGAAAGCGATATTTCTGCTCAATGGGCTATAGCTCCAAGTGTTAGAACATTAGGAACTAATGCTAATGCCTTATCTATAAGAATTAAAAACCAAGTTTCAATTACTACTCCGATTACAATGGCGTTAAAAAATAGAAGAAATGTTCTATTTTACGTAAATAAAGAAACGGGAAAGAATATTTTCTTTAAATCTCTTGATGGATCGTTGTCTATTAATTCTTGGAGAGATTGGGATAGCGCTATTACAATTCCAGCAAATTTTGATGGATGGATGATCTTACCAATACAATTATTTAAAACCGGAGAAAGCGTTGATCCAACTGATGTAAAACAGATTGTCTTTAGTACTTCAATCTTTAAAAATTATGACGCATTCACTAGTTTGACATTCGGAGATTTACAAATTATTGAAAAGGATAATAAAGTGTCTTCTTATATCGATATGAAAAGCTTAGATGATGAGCAATTCAATCAGGCCTTTGTCAAATTACTTAATGAGGATTATATAAATTTTGTCCGCTATGAAAAAAGTAGTCTTTTAGCTTATAGAAAAGGTGATGTTAAATATCTTGAAAGAATAGACCATGTCAAAGATGATATGGAATTAAATAGTGAATTTCCGGTATGGAGTGGCGGTTCTAAATTGACAAATACACTTGTTGAAACCTATGGCGGAAATAAAGGAATTCAAGTTGACATCGGCGAAGTTATTGCCAACAATAATATTTATGGCTCCTTTGATGTATTTCCTAAATATTATACCGAAGATTGGACAAATTGGTCTGATGGCGGTGAAACTAAAGATCAAAATGCTAAAGGAGTAACTTGCTACTTAAAAAATCTTTCCAGAAAAGAGATTACTATCAACCTCGAGTTTGAGGAGATGACCAAAAAGAATAATCAGAATATTGCTGAAAGATGGAATGTTCAACTCGGTGCGATGATCATGTACTATGATATCAATACAAAGCAAGAATTTATCAGAGTAGCAAAACCATCTATAGTTATTCCAGTAGGATTTGAAGGATATATCAGAATTGATTTTTCACAATATTCAGTTCCTAGCTGGTGTACAATCGGAGATATGCAACTTGATTTATCAGCGACAATGTCGGGATTTTTTGTAACAACAGACTGTTCAAACAATGAAGGATTATCTTTTGTTATCTCTGATTTCGGTGTCTATTTCAATAATACAAGTATCAGTACATTATTTGAAGAATCAAATATTTCAATTCGAAATAATATGGAGGACAATTTATGAAAAGATGGTGGTTATTAGCTTTGCCTTTAGTTTTATTAGCATCTTGCAATAATGCTAATAGTTCTTCTAGTTCTTCGATAAATTCCAATAGTTCTGTTTCTACTTCTTCTAATAGTACTAGTTCATCTTCTAGCAGCAGTTCGTTTGTTCATAAAACAAATTATGGAATTGCTCCGATATTTGATGATCCTTTAGGCATTTATGATAAAGACCCTTCTATTTTTGAAGAAAACGGAAAAAGATATGTCTTTTATACCACCAATGAAAAATCTTTTGAATCTGGTGATGTAATTGGACTTCGCATCGGAGAAAAAGATGAAAATGGATATAGATATTCTGATGCGAAAATTGTTTTAAGACCTAGTGAAAATAAATGGGATTCTGTCCGTGTTTCTAATCCTGATGTCATCAAAGGAACTTTCAAATATGAAGAATCTGAATATAGTTATCTTATGGCCTATCAGGGAAATTCCAAAGTCAAAGACAGACTTTATGAAATAGGATTTGCGGTATCAAATGATTTGGAAAATTGGATTAAAGTCGGCGATAAAGCTGTGATCAATTATTCATCCTATGCTTTAGGTTCCGCCTACGGATGTGGTGCCCCATCCTTAGTCAGTTTTGATAAAAAGGGAAAATTGTATTGCTTTTATACATATGCTGATGCCCTTATTACTTCAACTAGAGTTGCTTACTTCGATTGCACAGATTTAAATGATATTAAATCCAATGAACCTTCCGCTCTTTCTAGCCATGGTCTGCAAGATAAAAACGCTGATGTTGTTTTCAATAACGCAGATTTTGTAATTGATAAAGAAAAAGAATCTATCTATGTGGTAAGAGATAGAAATCTGGTTATGTCAATGCCGGCTACCAGCGATTCTATTCAAATAGCAAAAGCTAATTTAAATATACTTACTAATCCTTTTGATTATCAGTGGGAGATAATCTATAGTGCAATTTCTGATCTTGATACAGCAGTTTTAGATAGCGATGATCCAAATCAAGAATTTGGTTGGGAAAGAATTTATTCTCCATGCTTTATCTCTAATCCTTACGGAGAACTTATTTCTTTTAAACAAAAGGTTGCATTTAGTGTTTCTGCAGTTGGAAATAGTGGAGATACTCAATATATCTTCACCCCAGCAATTGTGGAATATGATGTTGAATTATATGTGGAAAGAGAAATATAGGTGAATATATGAAAAAGAGATTGTTTTTTATCGCTTTATTAACGTTAGCTTTATCAGGATGTGGAAATATGAATAATTCTTCTAATTTGACAAGCTCAACTTCTTCTAGTTCTTCTTCAACATCATCTTCTACTTCATCAACTTCTTCTAGTTCCTCTTCCTCTTCAACAAGTGTTGATTTAACAAATTATCAACTATTTGAACACAATAAAGGTGAAGATAAGACTATGGAATACTTCTATAATTACTGTCCGACAATTTTTGAAGAAGATGGAGTAAGACATATTTATTATTGTGCTAATAAAAAACATGGCAATGTAACTGACTATGTAGCTTATCGCAAAGGTGTTAAGGACGAAACAGGTCGATTTATATATAGCGATATTCAATATGTTTTGGAACCTACGGAGAATTCATGGGATTCTCGGCATGTATGTGATCCTTCGGTAGTTAAAGGAGAATTTACTTATAATCAAGAAAATTATAATTATCTTATGGCTTATTTAGGCTGTGTAACCAGCGATAATACTTCAAATGAAGTTGGATTAGCTGTTAGTAAATCTCCTGAAGGACCTTGGATAAAAGTTGGTGATGGACCATTTTGTGATTATGAATTAAATGATAATTCTGGATTTCAATGGGGTTATGGTCAACCAAGTTTAGTTTCTGTCGATAGAAAAAGTGAAATCTTACTTTTTTATACTGTTGGTGATGGAAAAAGCACATATGAAGTTGTTGAAAGATGGAATCTAAAGAATTTGAATAATCCGCAGATGGTCAGCGATGGATCAAAAAGAGTAATAACAAGAGGATTAAAAAATCTCAATGGTTTACAAGATTATATTTCTAACGCAGATTATGCCTATGATCCTACTTCTGGCAGAATTTATATGATCAAAGATGATCATCCAAGTCCAGATGGTGCTAATGTTTCTTCTTCAGCAACAATTTATTATCTAGAAGAAGATTTTGAAAATCCAGATTTTTATCCAGGATATACATTGTTCAATGTCGTTGGTGATTCTTGGAATGAAATGGATAAAATCGATGTTTCAATATCTGGATATAATCTTAATCATAATTGTGGATTAGCAACAGATCCTTATGGTTGGACATTATCGAATACATCTATCGATTGCGTTTATACGGTTGCAAATAATTATTCTTCATTTTGGGGCACTTTAGGTTTATATAGATTGTTCCAATATAAAATGGAAATTACGGAGTAGATTAAATGAGTGATTTTGAAAGAAAAATGAATTCGAAGGGATATCGGATTTTAAAAATAATAGCGGATTTATTCATCTTGAATTTTGAATTTATGATAACTGTTATTTTCTCTTTGACATTCTTAATTTTTCCTTCAATATTTGCTCTTGTTGAAACATGTAAAAGAGAAAAAGAAACATATGTAAGACCTTTTAAAGACTATTTTTTATCTTTAAAAAAGAATTATTCTGTTGGATGGCGCTATTGGTGCGTTTTTACTCCAATATATGGAATTCTTGGTTATTCAATATATTTATCTTATCAGCTAATGTTAAATAGTGCATTACCAATTATGGCAATTTTAAGCATGGTTGTTGTTATCGGTATTTTAATTGCTCTTACTTGTGCTTTGATTCATTTAGCTTTATTAAGAAGCTATTTTGAAGATGAAAAACCTTTGATGGGGTTTAAAAAAGCTTGTCTTATCGCAAGAAAAAAAGTGTTTTTAACTCTAACTTTATTTATAACTTTAGCGATATTTGCTTTCGCTTATTACATGTTTTGGCCGATTATGTTAGTTGTTGGCTATGGAATTATTGCTTTTATTGAAGTATCAACAGCAGATAGATTTTATAGTCAGCTATATAGAGAGGAGCAAGATAGAATAAAAAAAGAAACTGATGATAGATGAAATCTTTCTGAAAGGAGAATTTATGAAGATTTTAGTCGTTGGTAGTATAAATATGGATTTGACTACTTATGTCGATAAATTACCTTTGCAAGGTGAAACAAAATTTGGAAATTCTTTTATTCAATGCCCAGGAGGCAAAGGTGCTAATCAAGCTGTTGCCTCTAGTTTAGCGGGTGGAGATGTGACAATGCTTGGTGCCATTGGCAACGATGCAAATGGTATTTCATTAAAAAATATTCTAGAGAATAAAGGCGTTAAATTAAAATTGAAAGTTGATGAAAAAGTCACTACTGGTTGTGCTTCAATTCTTATTGAAGAGGAACTGCATGACAATAGAATTATTGTTGTTCCTGGTGCTAATTTTTCGTTGACAAAAGAAGTTATCGATGAAAATATCGATTTGATTAAAGAAACTGATATTGTTATTAGTCAGCTAGAAATTTCTTTAAAAACAGTAGAGTATTTAGGTGAAATATGTAAAAAATATCAAAAAATATTTATTTTAAATCCAGCACCTGGAACTAAATTGCCAGAGAGTTTATTAAAAAATGTTACATATCTAACTCCTAATGAAACTGAATTAAAATTGATAACAGGAGAAGAAGATATTGAAACATCTGTAGAGTCTTTATTATCTTTAGGCGTTGAAAAAGTTTTGGTTACTTTAGGCAAAAAAGGTGTTTATTACGCTGACAAAAAAATGAAAAAGATGTTCCCAGCACATGTTGTACAAGCGATAGATACTACAGCAGCTGGAGATTGCTTTAATGGTACTTTTGCGGCATTTATATCAAAGGGCAAAAGTATTGAAGAATCTATTGATTTGGCACAAGTTGCTTCTTCGATTTGTGTTCGTAGAAAAGGAGCTATTTCTTCTCTCCCAACAATAGAAGAAATTATAAAATAGGAGATAATGATGAAAAAATCAGATCTAAAAAAATATATGGTTTTAGGATTATTAGTCTGTAGTATTCCTTTAACTGGTTGTACAATAAATCCTTCATCTAGTTCTAATTCGAATCCTTCCTCATCTTCATCATCTATATCATCATCTAGCAATAGTACGTTATCTACTACTCCATCTAGTTCTTCTTCAAGCTCTAGTTCTTCTTCTCCATCATCATCATCTTCTTCTACTTCATCTGTTGATGTTTTAAAGGATGAAAAAGAAAATGCAATAAAAGAAGTAGAAGAATATAAAGATTTAAGTCTTTATTTGCCAGAACAAGCCGAGCAAATAAACTCGATGATTGAAACAACAAAAGCTTTAATACAAAATGCTTCAACTATTGAGGAAATTGAAAAAATAGTTAGCGATTATAAAGCGGCAGCTGATCGTATAAAGACAAAAAGCGATTTAGATGCTGAAGCATTAGAAAAGTATAAACAAAATGCAATTGAACAAATTTCATCATTTGTTGATCTTGAACTATATAGAGAAGAAGAAAAAGTTTTGATAAATAAATTAAAAATAGAAACTATAGCAAGTGTTAATGAAAAATTGACAATGGCAGAAATTGATGAAGTATTGGTTAATTTTAAAGCAGAAATTTCTAAATTAAAGACAGATGATCAATATGTTCAAGAAGAATTGAATGCATATAAAACTGAAGTTTTAGCACAGGTAGAAACATTTGTTAAATTAGATGATTATCGTGAAGAAGAACAGACTAAAATTGCTGATTTTAAAAATACTGCAAATACAGAAATTAATAATGCTAAAACAAAATCAGAAGTTGATACAGCATATGAGAAGTTTTATGAAGCTATTTTAACTTTGAAAACAAAAGATCAATATGAAAAAGAAGAATTAGCTGCAAGAAAGAAAACAGCTGAAAATGAAATTATTGATTATAAAGATCCAATAATATTCCGCAAAGCTGAAGAAGATAAGTATTGGGATTTAGCTGATCAATATACCGCACTTTTAACTGATGCTAAAACAATTGATGAAGTTAATACAATTGTTGCTAATTTTAAAGCTGCTGTCGATTTATTAGCAGTTGATACTGGATTTACTGGAAGCTTAGAAAATGCAGTAAATGTAACATTTACTAAATCTGAAGAAGATTTAGTTGCTGATTTACTAGTCATTCCAGATAATTCAGATTGGACAGGTGATGGTGTTGCCTTTAGAATTAAAAACAATACTGGCGAATCTTATATAGCAATTTATATCAATGAAAAAGATAGTGATCGCGTGGTCTTAGAAACTGGTGCTACATATTATACTTATGATTTACAAGGCGTAAAAAAGAGTACAACTTCAGGAAGAGGATGGGGAAATTACATCAAATTAGAATCTAATTTTGATGGTTATATCTATATTCCATATTCATCATTTGCAATTAAAGCTGGTTTTGCTAGCGGAAATGATGTTATGAATTATGCAAATGTATTCGGCATGTATTTTGAAACTTCAGCTTTCTATGATTCTTATCAAAATTATACCATTGGAGAGATACAAGTTTTAAATGGCGATGTTGTTAAAACTGTATTAGATAATAGCAAACAAACATCAGCTTCTTATAAAAATCATTACATTGCTGACTATAATGGCAAATATATTAATTTGAATTTTACTGGAGAAATATTAGAACCAAGTAAACTTCCATTTGAAGGAACATTAAATGGCGGTGTTGATGTTACATTTAAAGCCGATACATCAGATGGATTAGCAACAATGCTTGTTAAACCACAAACATTAGATTGGTCTGGAGATGGTTTTATTTTAAGAATTAAAGAAAATAGTGGAATACAATCTTTCATCGACTTAAGAATAAATGAAACTGATTCTGATAGAGCTAAGATTAAATTAAATGCAGCATTCTATCTTTATGATTTAGATGGTAATGTTACAGAAACAACAAGTGGAAGAAGTTGGAATAGTTATATTCTTTTACCAGCAAATTTTGATGGATATGTTTATGTTCCTTATTCAAGCTTAGAATTTGAAAATGGTGGTGGCGATAATAATTTAACATTTGCTTCTGTTTGGGGAATATATTTAGGCACAAGCAAGCAATTTGATGCTTATCAAAACTATTCAGTTGGTTCAATAATTATTAAAAATGGTGACACTTATAAAACTGTTCTTGATCCAACAACCTTAGATGATACAACTTATTCTTCTAATTATACTAAAGATATTTTTGGAGATTTCATCAATATTGCTAGACATAAATAATTACAATATAATAGGCTGCTTTTATTAGCAGCCTTTTAATATTAATTGATAAATTATAATAAACTATTAAAAAAAGTAAAATTATACTTGAATTTTCTTTTTATTTATAAGATAATATACAAGCTGGATCTGTGGTGTAGTGGCTAACATGTCTCCCTGTCACGGAGAAGATCGCGAGTTCGATCCTCGTCAGATCCGCCAGTAATCAAAAAAAAGAAGTTCTGCAGGCGTAGTTCAGTGGTAGAACTCCAGCCTTCCAAGCTGGTCACGCGGGTTCGATTCCCGTCGCCTGCTCCATTTTTTTTGCAATAATTTTTGAAAATTAGGATAGATAATAAAATTAAGTTAATAAAATATAAACAATCAATAAAATCTTCTAAAAGTGATCTTATTTTTATAAAAGATGAATTTTTAATTCCATATTTATCTTTTGTTAAGAAAAATAAAAGTGTTTATAAAGCCGCCATAACTTATCCGAATTTATTTAAAACTGATGTTTATTCTAAAAAAGTGTATAAAGATGTGATTTGTGCAATTTTTGATAGATTTGAAACGAATGACAAAATTAAAAATTATATTTTTAACTTTTATATTAGTGGATTGAGCACAATGATTTTTGCTTGGTGTAATAATTGTGATTTGTCGATTTAAGAGATGAAAGAGCTGATTAAAGGATTGGTTTTTAATGATAGAAAATTTAACCGATAATTATAAATTTATAAAAATTAAAACTTTATAAATATAATTAAATCTTTTTCTTTTGTTGTTTTTAACAGATATGTTGGTATTGCTAATAATTCGATTTGGAATAAAAGTGTTTTGCATAATGTCTTTTTTTATCTTATTAATATTATGTTCAAATTTTTCTTTTAAAAAAATATGAAATGCAAATAAAAAAGTGTATAATAAAAACAATAGAAAGAGAAAAAAATAGATATGGAAAATTTTTTTAAATTAGTTCTTGGTGAAAGTAATATTCTTCCAGGCAAAACATTTACTGAATATGATGTGTTTTTTGATGAAGAAAAAATGCGTTGTAAAAATTCAAAAACAGGCGAGGAGTACATTATTGAATTTAAAGATTTTACTCATGCTGAATTTGGCATTGGATCTGGAAATTTGTGGTTGAATTGTCTTTTAGGAAATAAAAATTTAGTTTTTTGTTCTCCAAGAAAAAGCTGGAAATCAGACGAAGGTAAAAAATTAATTGAAATAATTAATAAAGTTACACCGATTGCTGATATGAAAGAATACAAACATTATACAGGTGGTTTATTCTTTTTATATATGTTCAAATAAAAATGACTAATTTTAAAGAGTGTATAAATTTAAGTGAAGATATAGTGACTACTCTTGATGGCAAGGAGCTGATTCTTAAAGGCTTACATAATTATTATGGACCTTTAACAATGCAGCTTCTACCTTTTGGTGGGATTCAAGGTGTCAATGGTGGAAATTTAATAATTCATGTAAAAAACGGATATATTTGTCCTCGTGAAATAGTTTATGATGGAAAAAAATATACCCCAAAAGATTTTTGTAGTCTACCATTAGAACTTGTAAATAGAGTTCTTCCTGATTAACCTAAAGCGACATCTAATATCATCATTAAACAAAAACCAATAATAAAGCTCCATGTTCCCAAATGTGGGTTTTCTTCTATTTTTGAATCTGGAATTATGTCTTCCACTACAACAAATATCATAGCTCCGGCAGCAAAAGATAAAAACCATGGTTGTGCAAATGAAATATAGGATGCTAAGAAGAATCCAAGTACAGCTGCTATTGGTTCTACTATTCCGCTGAGAACACCAAAGGCAAAAGCTTTTGGTTTATTTTTTAAGTTTGCTTGTAATGGTAAACTTATTGCTGCGCCTTCAGGGATATTTTGAATTGCTATACCGATTGCTAAACCTAATGCGGCAATATAACTAATTTCAGTGTTTAATAAATAAGCTGAACCAAAAGAGAAGCCTACTGCTAAACCTTCTGGAATATTATGTATGGTTATTGCCAGAAACATTTTTGTGACTTTATTGATGTTTTTTGTTTTTGGTCCTTCTTCAATATTCGCTTGGGGATGAAAATGTGGAATTACTTTATCGAGAATAACTAAAAATAAAGATCCTAGAAGAAATCCACCTACTACAGGGAGAAAACTAAGTTTTCCAAGATTTGAAGATTGATCTATTGCTGGCAATATCAAAGACCAAATGCTTGCTGCTACCATTATTCCTCCAGCAAAACCGAGAAAAATAGTATTCATTTTTTCCGACACGCTATTTTTAACAAAAAATATTATTGCTGAACCGAGTGATGTGGCAATAAATATTATTGAAAAACCAATTATTATATAAAAAATGTAATTCATAGTCCTCCTTATATTATGAAGAAATTTATATTTGGTTCTTGTTAGTTATAACTAACAAGATATTATAGGATACCCTTTTGTTAAATTAAATTCAAGAAATGTGATATACTATTTCAATGAGTAATTTGTTTGTAAAGATTAAAAATACATATAGTGATAAAAAATTTCTTAAATTCTTTATCAAGTTAGTTATACCTGTTATGCTAACTACTTTTTTATCCAGCATTATTAATTTTGTTGATAATGTTATGGTTGGTGCTTATTCTGATGAAGCGGTAAGTTCTGTATATGCAGTAAATCAAGTTAATTTTATTTTTAATATTATGATTTTTGGCGTTGTCGGTGGTGCGGGAATTTATATACAACAATTTTCTGGTAAAAAAGATTATGTACATTTAAGGCAAGCTTTTCATTTTAAAATTTTTGCCTTAATTTTTTTGGGAATAATTTGTTTTCCAATTTTATTTATATTTAAAGATATTTTTATCGGAGTATTTATCTCTAATAATTCTAATAAAGAAGTAATCAGTTCATTGGCTAATGATTATTTCAATATAGTTATTTTTTCATTTATTCCATTATTAGGAACTGTTTTAATAAGTACTACCCTTCGAGAAATGGGACATACTTTTCCTCCAGTAATAGCTTCAACATGTTCATTAATTACAAATATTCTTGTTAATTCCTTATTGATTAATGGTGTTGTTGAACTCGGAGTTAAAGGTGCGGCTATCGCTACTGTTTTATCGCAAACATTGGGGTTAATAGTAATAATTGTAGTTGTTATTGTAAAAAAATATCCTTTTATAGAAGATATATTTAATTTTAAAATAGAAAAAAGTTTAACAAAAAAATTGATAATTAGTTCTATTCCTGTTGCGATAAACGAGCTTATGTGGTCATTGAGCATGGTAACATTATCGGCTCTATATTCACAAAGAGGGGATGTTTTATCAAGTTTAAGTATCTCAAGCACCGCTTCAGAAATTTTCAATATTATCTTCGTTGGATTTTCTACTGGCATTGGGGTAATGATCGGCCATTATCTAGGTGAAGGAAAAATAAAAGAAGCGGAGGACAATGCGACAAAATTATTAATTTTAGCTTTTTCTATATGTATTTTTTCCTTACTTTTAATGATTGGACTCAGTTTTATTTTGCCTCTTTGCTATAGCAAAGTAAGCCAAGAACAAAAAGATATAGCACATATTTTGATTTTTATTTATTCTTTTGCTATACCTTTCTTTGGGTTTAATAGTTCGGTTATGAATATTTTAAAAGCAGGAGGAAGAACATATTTAGCTTTTTCAGTTGATTCATTGATGACATGGATTATTGTAATACCTCTTGCAGCGATTTTAATTAATTTTACTTCTTTGTCTTTGCCACTAGTTTATATGATTGTCTGTTCAATGGATATTGTGCGGCTTTCTATTTCTATTCCTTTATATAAGAACAAAAAAATATGGGCAAGAAATTTAACTTCATTATAAATTTAGTTTTTAAGAGTAGATAAAATAGAGTATAATTTAAATATGATATACGTTTATGTAGGAAGTGATTCGGCTTATTTGAAGCTACAGATCAGAAGAAAATATATTCAAACTAAAGTTGCTTTAGAAGATACGGAGTTTTTATCATTTTCGGGATATGAAGATCTTATTCAAGATGTTGTAGAAGATGTTCGTTCTCCTTCTTTCACTGCAAACAAAAAAATTATTGTTATGGATAAATGCTATTTTCTTTCGAATATAAAAGAACGTACTCCCAGAGGCAACGAACATTCATTGCCGGCTTTAAAGGATTATATTTTAGATCCAGATCCAGTCAATGACTTATATCTTCTTGTGATAGGTAGTTTAGCTAAAAATGAAGTTACAGATCTTTTAAAAAAGAAAGCTGAAGTAAAGACTTTTCCAGTTCCTGATGATGAAGAATTAAAAAGAATCACAGTTGATTATTTTACGATTAAACAAATAAAATTTGAACAAAATGCAATTGAAGAACTTGTTAAAAGAGTAAAGGGAAATTATTCACAGTTGATGATGGAATTGGAAAAACTTGAAAATGTTGAAGATAAAGTTGGAATACAAGAAGTTTCAGCTTTAGTATATAAACCATTAGAAGATAATATATTTAATTTGACAACATTTATGCTACAAGGGCAATTATCGTCGGCGCTAGGCTTATATCATGATTTATTGATGGCTGGGAATGATCCATATTATCTTTTAGCAATTATGGCTGGACAAATTCGTTTTATTGCTGCGGTGAGTTTTGCTTTATCTAGATATATGTCAGAACAGGAAATTGCAACCGAACTTCAAGCTAAGCCATATAGAGTTACAGTGACAAAGAGATTGATAAATGGTAGAAAACCGATGTATTTTTATAATATTCTTGCAGGTTTATTTGAATTAGATCGAAATTTTAAATTATATTCTGAAAATTTATCTAAATCTTTAGAATTATTTATTGTTAATAATACTAGGAAGTAAAAAAGTGACAGCAATGTCACTTTTAAAATACAAAAAAAGGATCGATAAACGATCCTGAAACTACATTATTTATTCAGCAGCTTTTGCACTAACTTCTAAGCTGTAAACTAACTTCATCAAATGAGCTTTTTGTCTGTTAGCAGTATTTTGATGTTGAAGTCCAGTAGAGACACTATGATCAATAAGAGCAACAGCAGCTTTCAAAAGCTCTTTGGCTTCAGTCAGATTCTTATCTTCGACAGCCTTTGCAACTTTCTTGCAAGCAGTACGAAGTGTAGATTTCTGGGAAGCATTGGCTTGTCTGGCTTTTTCGTTGGTGATGTTTCTCTTCTTCTGTGATTTAATCTGAGACATGCTTTACCCCTTTCCTAAAACTATTTTATTCTACCATTTAAATGCATATATTTCAAGGATTTTTGCAAAAAGTTAAAATTATGTATTTTATTTAAAAATATAAATTTGTTAATCATTAAATGTTTTGGCGAGTTCATCAAGATCAGATTTGATTTGATTGGTTACTTGTCCTTTTATAGTAATTTTTTTAATTATTGTAATATTTTTCAAATTATTTAACATTGCTTCCATTGATTTATTAGCTAGTGGTGCCCACAAACCATTTTCAATAAGTGCTACAGTTCTATTTTGATAGTTATGGTCGATTAAATGATTGATAAATTCTTTCATACAAGGAAAAATATCTCCGTTATATGTTGTGGTTGCTAAAACTAATTTTGAATATTTAAAAGCATCTTCCAAAGCTTCAGCTTGATCAGAGCGAGCCAAATCAAATAAAGAGCATTCTGAATTATATTCTTTCAGCTTATTAAATAAATAAGCAGCAGCTCCTTTTGTATTTCCATAAACGGAGCTATAGCAAATTGTAACTCCATCTTTTTCGGGTTTATAACTGCTCCAAATTTTATAAAGATTAAGATAATATGAAATGTCTTTTTCTAAGCATGGACCATGAAGAGGATATATTTTTTGTATATCAAAATCGGCAATTTTCTTAAATACATTCGCAACATTTTGACCGAATTTTCCAACAATTCCAAAATAGTATCTTCTTGCTTCACAAGCCCAATCCTCGGTATCTAATCTGGAACCGAATTTTCCAAATGCATCAGCAGAGAATAATATTTTTTCTTTAGAATCATAAGAAAAAATAACTTCAGGCCAATGGACAAAAGGTGCTGTTATAAATGATAAAGAATGTTTTCCTAAATTTAAAACATCTCCATCTTTTACAATTATTTTTCTTTCGGCAAAATCTGTACCAAATAAGTTTTTCATCATATTGAATGCACCGATAGAGGATACGATTTTACATTCTTGATATTTGTCCATGAAAACTTTAATATTTGCTGAATGGTCAGGTTCCATGTGATGAATAACTAAGTAATCTGGATTTTTTCCATCTAAAGCTTTTTCGAGATTATTTAACCATTCATCTTTAAAATTCTTATCAACAGTATCTAAGACACATATTTTTTCATCGAGTATTACATAAGAATTATATGTCATACCTTCTGGAACAATAAATTGTCCTTCAAATAGATCTATATCTAAATCTTTAACACCAATATATTTAATATCATTTGTCATTTAATTCACCTCAAATATATATTGTACTAGAAAATAATAAATAATTAGATAAATATGCACCCAAAAAGAAAATTTATTAAAAATATAAATGTTTATTGAATATCTAATTATGGTATAATAAAAATAGAAATGAGGAAACTATGGGAAAATATAATAAACTAATTGATCATACTTTATTGAAAGCTGATGCAACTAAGGAGCAAATAACTCAACTTTGCAAAGAAGCTATTGAAAACGATTTTGCTTCTGTTTGTGTCAATCCATCATTTATACCATTATGTTCTGACTTATTAAAAGGAAGTTCCGTTAAAGTTTGTACAGTAATTGGTTTTCCATTAGGTGCAATGACTACTGCTAGCAAAGTATTTGAAGCAAAAAATGCGGTTGAAGTTGGTGCTGATGAAGTAGATATGGTAATCAATATTGGAAAACTTAAAGATGGTGAGAAAGATTATGTTAGAAATGAAATTACTGAAATAAAAAAAGCTTGTGGCAATCACATTTTAAAGGTAATTATTGAAACTTGCTTATTAACTGATGAAGAAAAGGTCTTAGCATGTCAATTGGCTAAAGATGCAGGAGCGGATTTTGTTAAAACTTCAACAGGTTTTTCTACTCATGGTGCGACTAAAGAAGACGTTGCTTTAATGCGTAAAACTGTCGGTAAAGAAATGGGAGTAAAAGCTGCTGGTGGCGTAAGAAACAAGCAAGATCTTGAAGATATGGTTAATGCTGGTGCAACTCGCATTGGTACTTCCCGTGGTGTTGAATTAGTTAAATAAATAAAAAATGACCGAAACCCGGTCATTTTTGTTTGCTTATAAATTATTTATTTTCATCAATATTGATGATTTTTACATTGATATATGGAGACTTATTTATATTTTTTCGATAGAATTTTGTCAATTTGTCAGCAACTTTCTTTTCTGCTTCTTCAGTAGACATCATTTTCTTTGCCATGAGTTCATGCAATGAATCGGTGAATATTTTATTGGTTTCATAAGCGATATTTGTTTGATCTTTAATGTAGATAAAACCTCTCATTTGCATTTCTGGCAAGCTGACAATTTTTTGTTGTTTTGCTGAAACAGCAGCGGATAAAATGATGATTCCATCATCGGCTAAACGAGTTCTTTGATCGAGAACTTCAGTTCTTATTTCGCCAACTGTATTTCCGGTAACCATCATTGATCCTTCAGGAATCTTTGGAAGATTTGTAATGACTTTACCATTTTCATCAATTCCTAAAAGCATACCATTATCGAATATAAATGTATTCATATAATTATATCCAAGACCAGTGTTTAAAGCTAATTTTGCATTGGCCATAAGCATGCGATATTCACCTTTAACTGGCATATAATATTTAGGTCTAAATAGGGAAATCATCATTTTTAAATCTTCTTGATGAGGATGCATTGAAGATATTTCTTTTCTGGATAGAGAAATTACATTTGCTCCTGATTGCCAACAAGCGTCTAAAGCCTCAGTAGCGATAGTTTCAGTTCCAGGAACAGATGGGCAGGCAAGGACTAAAGTATCTTCGTTTGTTAAGCAAACTTTTGGCTCTATATAAGTGCCATTAGCAATTTCAGTAATGATATCAAACAGTTCTTCTCCACTTCCAGCGATTAAGATGACGATATCTTTTTTAGCGTAGCGGATCATTTCATCTACTTCGCAATAATTGCTTTTTGGAATGAGCAAATTACCCGTTGAATTGATGTCAGGCAAAGCATCTTTAAGTCTATCGTTTACAATAACTATCTTTTTATTGTTCAAGACAACAAGATCGATGAGTTCTTGGATGTTATAAAAATTTTGTGTATATAAAGCGACAAAAAGACGATCTTTTTGATCTTCTAAAAGTGTTCGAATATGTGGAACTAAGGTATGTTGAGGAGTGCAAATTCCTGGCTTATCTGCTCCAGAACTATCAGTTAAAAGCATAAGGGTATTTCTTTCATTTGCAATTGAAGAAACCTTAGCAAAATCAAATGTATAATGTTTCAAACCATTATAATCTGTTATGTAATCGGATGTATAAACTATATAGCCAAGTTTAGTTTTTAAAGCAAAACCGAAACTATCTGCGGCTGAGTGAGTTGTTGAGAATAAATGAAACAAATGACCAGAAATAGTAATATCATCTGATGGTTTCACTATGCGAAAATCATATTTAGAGAAGTCGCAAAATGATTCGAAATCAGCTTTCATTAAAGTTAAAGTATTGCTTGTTAAATAGCAAGGAATATTCAAACAATTTAATAAATATGGGACTGATCCATAAATATCATCATGAGCATGAGTAACAATAACCGCCTTAACTCTTTTTGCATTTTCTTTAAGATAAGTGAAATCAGGTACAATATAATCGATTCCTAATGTAAATTTATCAGGATACTTAAGTCCTGCTTCAATAACGAATATATCGTTATCAACTTCAATGATGAAACAATTTTTACCATTTTCGTCTAAACCGCCAATGGCGCCAATTTTAATAGGTATATTTGTATTTTTTTCCATAATTTTTTATCTTTCTGTTCCCATAAAGAATACGGCAATGATTCCAGCACCGGTGTGACCACCGATAACTGGTCCAACATCAAAATGGCGTATTTCTTTAATTGATGGGACTAATTCTCTAATTTTATTTTCTATATAAGATGAAGCACTATGATCATCACCATCATTGATGAAAATAATATTTTCTTCAGGTTTTATTATTTTATTATGAACATATTCAGCAATTTTATTTAAAGCTGCTTTTCTTCCGCGGACTTTGTCGGTTGGAACTAGTCTTCCTTCATTATCAACATGGAGAACAGGTTTTATTCCAACTAATGTTCCTAAGAATGCTGAAGTTGCTGATAATCTTCCACCTCTTTTTAATGCGCCAAGATCTTCAACAGTGAAATGATGGCAAACATGTAAATAATTATCATTGAACCACTTGATGTTTTCTTCTATAGTCATGTTTTTTTCATTGCGATTTTTAGCCATTAAATAGACTAATAAACCTTGTCCACCGCAGGCACATTTAGAATCCAGTATGTTAATATTGGCGTCACTATGATCCTCCAAAAAAATGTTTCTAGCTACTAAAGAAGAATTATAAGTTCCCGATAAAGCAGAAGAGAAGACTATAACTAAAATATCTTTTGTTTTTTGGTAAGCAGTTTTAAAATGTTCTAGATACTCTTCGATGGTAACTTGAGCTGTTTTAGAAACTTGTTTATCCCTCATCGCTTTATAAAAATCTTTGATGTTCATTTCATGTTGATCAGGGTAATCTTTGTATTGAATTCCATTCAGTTCAAATGACATAGGAATAACATCGATATTGAGCTCATCGACCATGTTTTGGTTCAGATCAGCACAAGAGTCAGTTATGATTGTATAAGACATATAAATACCTCATAAAAATATATATAAATTTTATTAAAAATCTTTCTTCTAAATGATAGCAAAATTTAAAATATAAAACAACTAAAATAGCCTTAAAACAAGAAAAAAGTGCAGAAAAACTGCACCTAGATTATGCTGCTTAATTTTGCCTGAAATTCGCTTTCGTCCATTTTATGGATAGACATTAAATATTTATATTCAGCAACTTGAACTGCGCGGGCAATTGCGTTTTGTTTGATTCTTTGTAATTTTGATGCCTCAGTATCATCATCTAAATCTGTCAGTACTTTAACTGAGCTATAGACAGTGTTTCCATAGCGATAAAGGAAGTCTTTTTCAGAAAGAAGGTTATAGTTGAATACCTCAGATAAAAGAGCAACAATTTTTTCGTTTTCGCTCCGGCAAAATTCAAAGATATTAAGAACATGCTGGAAAAGTGCGGTGCCATCTTTAAAATTTTTGCCATTATAAAGCTCATTAGCTTCTTGATAAACTTTTTCTACTTTTTTCGAAGTTCTTGCCATATACACCTCACACATGTTATATTATCAAATTTATGAAAAAATTTCAAAGTGAAAGAAATAAAAATTAAATAAAAAGTTTTATTTAAAGTGATATAAATTAAATTTATTTTTACATAATAATGATAAAATATAAAAAAAGGAGAAAAATATGAATATAATACCTGAAATTGAAAAGCGTCATTCTTATAGACAATATAAAGATGAACGTGTAGAAGAAGAAAAAATAGATTTGATAATCAAGGCGGGTTTATTAGCTCCAACAGGAATGAATCGCCAGGGAACAATTTTTGTCCATTTAAAAGATGATGAAAAAAGAGATGAATTTGTATCTTTATATTCTAAAGTCACTGGACGTAACAATCCATTTTATGGCGCAAAGGATATCATAGTAGTTCTCGTAAAAAAAGAAGGTGGATGCTATGTATATGATGGTTCTTTAGCTATGGGTAATATGATGCTTGAAGCTACTCATTTAGGAGTGCAAAGCTGTTGGATTCACCATGCTAAAGAGTTCTTCGATTCTGAAGAAGGAAAAAATCTTTTGAAAAAATGGAATATTAAAGAAGATAATCTTGAAGGTATTGCATCTTTAATAGTTGGTTATGCTAGCGCTGATAATACCCCACATAAAATTGTTGAGGGACGGGTCTATAAAATCTAGGATCTACTCCAGGATAGATACTTACTTTGGCATTATCCATGTATACTGATTGATTAAATTCCTTATTTGTTGGTTGGTAAGGATAATATTGCATTGGCGGATATGGTAATGGTTGATAATTTGGTGGTATAGGCATGGGCTGGTAAGACTGGACATTTTTTCCAGGTGAAAATATATTTCCTACAAGTAAACCACCGACAAATGGTAAAAGCGGACCTGAGCCAATAGGATTAAAAAAATTCATAAAAGCCTCCACTACAGAGTATGCAGCGGAGGCTTTTTGTTATAGGCTAATTTTTTTAAATAATTCTTTTAATTTTTCAACCGGCAGTCCCATGACATTATAATAAGAACCGGAAATTATGGATACGTTTAGCATTTTATCTTGAATTCCGTATCCTCCAGCTTTATCAAATGGAGAACCTGTTGATATATAGTTCATTATATTTTCATCGGTCATTTTATTTATTTTGACATAGGAAATATCTTTTCCAGTATAGATTTTTCCATCTTTATAGAAAGAATATCCTGTTATGACTTCGTGAGTTACATCATTCAATTCTTTTAACATTATATAAGCTTCATCTTTTGATTTAGGTTTACCATATTTTTTTCCGTTATAGTTAGGTTTACCATATTTTTTTCCGTTATAGTAGACCATTGTATCGGCGGAAAGAATAACGTCTTCATGATGATCTTTTAAAATTTCCTTTAATTTAGCCAGAGAAATTTTTACCGGGAGATTTTCAATATTTTCATCTTTAATTGAGCTTTCGTCAATATCAGCTGGAATTACGATAAATTCTTTATCATAGCATAGAGGAAGAAGTTCTTTTCTCCTCGGTGAATTTGAAGCGAGAATAAATTTTATCATTTTATGATTAAAACTGTTGGAATAGTGATTGGATGACGGACTTTTTCTTCATCATACATGCGAAGAGCTACATGTTTTATATATTCTTGAATATTCTCTTTCTTTAAAGAAGAACTGAGTTTTTTTGGTAAATCTTTACTTATGAAATCGCTAATTCTTTTTAAAACAACAGCTTTATGGCCACCTGGCATAAAACCATAAGTATCGACAATAGGTGGAATAGTTAATTTTTTAAGATTTAAATCTACTCCAATAATAATAGAAACTAATCCGCAATTAGCCATAGTTTTTCTATCTTGAATGACTGAATTAGAAACACCATTGATATTGTTGCCATCAATATAAATAGCATCAGCATGAACTGGGCTGGTTTCTTTAATTGTATGAGCATAAAGTCTTAGACAATCACCATTTGCTAAAACAAATGTGTTTTCTCTTGGCATGCCAACTTCAACAGCGACATCAGCATGTTGTTTCAACATGTGGAATTCACCATGAATAGGCATAAAATATTTAGGTCTAACCAATTTTTGAATAATGCGAAGCTCCTGCTTACAAGGGTGACCAGAAGCGTGAAGATTATAAAAAGCTGAATTAACTAAAACATCAGCACCGCATTTAACAAGTTGATTGACAACGTGGTTGATAGAAGCGTTATTTCCAGGAATTGGAGAAGAAGAGAAAACAACTGTGTCACCATATTGAATATGAATATAGCGATGTTCACCATTTGCAATACGGCTTAAAGCAGCCATCGGTTCTCCTTGACTTCCTGTGCATAAAATTACTATTTCATTGTTTCTGGTTGTTTTTAAAGCTTCGGGTTGAATAATTGAAGTGTTAGGAATTTTTATATAACCAAAATCACGAGCATTTTGAATATTAGATTCCATAGAACGACCAAAAATACAAATTTTTCTACCAAAACGTAAAGTAGCATCGATAATTTGTTGAATACGGGAAAGGTTAGAAGAGAAAGTTGATATAATCAAACGTCCATTTGCATGGCGGAAAACATCATTGATACTATTTATAACTGTTTTTTCTGAAGGGGTATAGCCTTCTTTATCAGCATTTGTACTATCGGCTAAAAGTAAATCAACACCACGATCGCCAAGTCTAGCTAATTTAGCTAAATCGAAATCACGATCAACCGGTGTTAAATCTATCTTAAAATCACCAGTATGAAGAATAGTACCTTGAGGAGTAGTGACAAATATTCCAAAAGAATCAGGAATAGAGTGAGTAACGTGAACAAACTCTACAGTGAAGTCACCAGTATGAACAATATTATCATCACTATATTCGATAATTTTTACAGCATTTTTAAGTTTGTGTTCTTCTAATTTAGTTCTTATCAATGCAGCAGCAAGTTTAGGCGCGTAAATGATAGGAATATTTACCTGCATCAATAAAAAAGGAATAGCACCAATATGATCTTCGTGACCATGTGTAATAAATAAAGCCTTAATTTTAGCTTGTTGTTCTTTTAAATGTGTATAATCAGGAATGACATAATCAACGCCTGGATAATCTTCTTCAGGAAATAAAATACCTGCATCAATGATAATTAAAGAATTATCATTTTCTATGCAGTACATATTTTTTCCAACCTCTCCTAGTCCTCCGAGAGCATAAATTTGCACAGAAGAAGATAATTTTTTTGTTGAATTTTCCATAAACTCTCCTAAAATAAAATATAATTAATTTAATAGTAATGTTTTGCTTTGTTTCTAAAGTATTTTACACTAATAAAGTTTTAAAAGCAATTAAAATAATTATATTTAAAAACAAAGATCCAATTTATTTTGGTTAAAAAAATTAGAAATAAACTAAAAGAAATTGTTTTTTACTAGAATTTTCAAAACCTCTTGACAATCATTTCTTTTTTATTGATAATGAAGATACTTAGACGAGACGATATTGGAATGATTATGGAGGCAGTAT